>Ga0187772_10000085_pt1 | contig 34758 bp, 32 predicted proteins | sample 0116_SJ02_MP15_2_FD_133137 | JGI IMG/M metagenome (GOLD analysis project Ga0187772, IMG submission 133137) | Tropical peat soil microbial communities from peatlands in Department of Meta, Colombia - 0116_SJ02_MP15_20_MG | ecosystem: Environmental > Terrestrial > Soil > Wetlands > Peat | place... | reverse complement strand
CGCCAGGAAGGTCACTCTGATGAAGATTCTTCGAACCGGTGCCATTCTCGTTCTCCTCAGTGTCGTGCTGGTCGTGGCCGGAGGTGCTTTGGGTGGCCGGGGAGGCATGCAGATTGCCCTGGTCATCGCCGTGGTGATGAATTTCGTTTCGTATTTCTTTTCCGACAAGATCGCGCTCAAGACGAGCGGGGCTCAGCCGGTGTCTCGCGAGCAGCTTCCGCGGCTGTATCAAGTGATGGAGCGGCTCGCGGCAAAAGCGAACATCCCCGTGCCGAAGCTCTACGTTGTGCCGGATGCTGCACCCAACGCCTTTGCGACAGGCCGCAGCCCGAATCATGCGTCCGTTGCGGTGACTCAGGGCCTGCTGCAGATCATGAATGATGACGAACTCGAAGGGGTAATCGCCCACGAACTCTCACACGTACGCAACTACGACATTCTCACCAGTTCCATTGCGGCCACGATTGCGGGAGCGGTCACGTACATGGCCGAGATGGGAAAATGGGCGATGCTGTTTGGCAGCTTTGGCGGGAATCGTGACGAGGATCGTGAAGGAGGCGGATTCACTGCGATCCTGATGATATTTCTCGCGCCCTTTGCCGCGCTTCTATTGCAGCTTTTTCTTTCGCGCACTCGCGAATATTCGGCCGACGAAACCGGCGTTCGAATGGCAGGGCATCAGCAGGGTCTGATCAGCGCCCTCGAGAAGCTAGGTGCGTACAATAAACGGATCCCGACGTCCGCCATTTCGCCCAGCACTTCCGCGCTGTGTATTGTTAAGCCGTTTTTTGGCTCTGGGACGTTGAGCTCCCTGTTCAGCACGCATCCTCCACTGGAAGATAGGATTGCTGCGCTGAAACAGATGACCGTCACTCCACTGCGATAGCCGCTCATGAATGACTATGCAGCAAACGTTCATGTCGCGGTAAACTTTTCCGGTCCTATACCCCGACCTCCCAAAAGATGTTAGGTTTGGCCATAGCTCTATCTTTATTTGCTTCAATTAGTTCCGAGCAATAGCGTCGCAGTGCCTGTTTTGGCGTATGAAGTGCATTGGATATTGTCGAAGGTCGTTGATTAGAAACGGGGACTTGGGGGATTGAAGTATGAGCTGTAGGGACACTATCCATTTAATTTGTATGTATTTAGAAGGAAAACTCTCGGCCCCCGTGCAAGCGGAGATTGAGCACCACCTGACTGCTTGCGCTGACTGCCGGCTGGTATTGGAGGCCGCAACAAGCACTTTGGATCGGTATTTCAACATGACCAAAGTGACCACGGATTCGCAAGCAGCATAAGACTTTACTGCTAGTCACTTTACTATCAATAACTTAAAGGCGTGACCCCAAGGCGGGCTTCACGCCTTTTTTCTTGTCATGATGCTGACATCCCCGGTCAGACTCTCCCATTCACTGAGCTGCAAAATTTACGTTGGAAACCTGCGCAAAGTAAAGTTTACTGGTACTAGTACTTATAAATCTGCGCCCCCCAAACTAGAACACATATGTCAACCCCCAATCTTTCTTTAGGTTAGCGGCCAGTGGCTGGCAAACGCGACTTTGGCTCCCCAGATGCCCGTTTTCCACAACATCGGGCACAATCGCCCAAAGGAGATGATGTCCATGAGTGAGTTTCAGGAAACCAATATTGAAAGCACCGCCGGTGCACCACGCTGGGTGGGGCTAGCGATAGCCGTGCTGGGAGGGGTTTCGCTAATCGGCCTCGGGGTAGGATTCGCGGCATGGAATTCGTCCAAATCGCTGGAGCAATCCATCCAGGCTTCCTTAAAGCAGCAGAACGATCAACTGTCTCAGCGCCTGGCGAAGGAAGACGATCAAAACCAGCAACTCGAAAGCGACCTTAAGGTGGTTACGGATAAACTGAACGTAACCCAAGAGGACTTGCAGAAGGCGCGCCAGCAGAACAAGGCATCGGTGGCAGCCTACGACAAGAAGCTGAGCGGATTACAGAGCAACGTCAATTCGCAATTGGCGACGAAGGCCAGCTCTGACGATGTGAACAAGCTCGGAGGCGACGTGACGGGCGTGAAGAACGACCTGGAAGACACCAAGTCCAAGCTTGAACGTGCAACCGGAGACATGGGCGTGATGAGCGGTCTAATCGCCCGGAACCACGATGACCTGGAAGAACTGAAACGCAAGGGTGATCGGAACTACTTCGAATTCACGATCTCGAAGTCCAAGGCACCGCAGCGTGTCGGCCCAGTTCAGATTACGCTGAACAAGACCGATCAGAAGAGGTCGAAATACACCATGACGGTTCTGGCCGACGACAAGTCCATCGAGAAGAAGGACAAGACGGCGGGCGAGCCTGTCCAGTTCTACGTGAAGGGCACGGCGCGCTACGCACCCTACGAACTCGTTGTATTCGACGTTGGCAAGAATCAAGTGACGGGTTATTTGTCGACGCCCAAGTCTGCAGGAACGGCCACAGCCGCAAGCAACGCACCTGCAGCGCAATAGCCGCAACCATCACGACAAGGTGTTCAGTTGTTCGTTTTTTTTCATGAGAGGGCACAAGGGAAAGGGAGGGTCGAGAGACTCCTCCCTTTTCGCTTTTTTGCAGAGTGGTTTTTTGCGGCTGCTCCATTGCCGAGTGGGTATGGACTCTCGATAGCGATTGTGACAACCTGTGATGGGACTGACAGGGCAGCTCCAATAGCAGGAGCGTAGGGGGAGAAATCATGAAGCTTAAACTCATGGGAAGCCTGGTTCTATTGGCTGCGGGCGCGACGTTCGCGTTCGCGGGCGATAGCACGATGACGGGATACATCTCGGACAGCCATTGCGGGGCGAAAGGCGCTAAGGCGGGTCACGCGGAATGCGCGACGAAGTGCGTGACCGAACATGGCGGCAAATATGTCTTCGTGGACGACGCAGACCACAAAGTCTACGCTGTCGACGCGCAAGACAAAGTCGCCGCCCATGCCGGCCATCACGTGACCGTGAAGGGTACGGTGGATGGCGACAACTTGAAGCTGGCCAGCATCGAAATGGCTAAGTAATACAAGGTCAAATCAGCTTCTTCTCGATGGGCAGGAAAAACGTCCTGCCCATTTTGTTTGTGCAGTTCCTTTTCTTTCGTTACGATGATGATTCACCTATGTGCACAACACTCCTGCGTGTCGGCCACGCATTTACTCCAACCAATGAACTACACGATGTCGGCATTCTGATCCGGGACGGGGTGATCGAATCGGTTGGGCCGCGCAGTTCCCAAAGCTTGCCCGTGGGCGCCCAGGAGATTTTGGCGACAGACAAGATTGCGGCGCCAGGATTCATCGATGTCCATATCCATGGCGCCGGCGGGCATGACGTTATGGAGGGAACCGAAGAAGCCCTGCAAGCGGTTTCTTCCACGATCGGTTCCCACGGAACGACGGCGTTCGTTGCCACCACAGTTACAGCAGACCCGAACGCCATCTGCAAAAGCAGCGAAGCAATTGCTCGCTATATTGGCCGTCAGCACGCCACTTCACGGCCTAGGGCCGAAGTCCTCGGTATTCATTTCGAAGGACCCTTCATCAGTCCTGTCCGCCGAGGCGTACACCCTCCAGAATGGATCAAGCTGCCGTCTGCGGAACTGCTGGAGAGATTCATCGCGGCTGCACAGGGACACGCCCTGATACTGACCATTGCGCCGGAATTGCTCGGTGCCATGCCCTGCATCGACGCCGCGCGAAAGGCAGGGATGGTCGTGGGAATGGGCCATACGGACGCAACTTACGAGCAGACGCGGGCCGGCCTCGCGAGAGGGGCACATCATGCCATTCATACGTACAACGCCATGCGGCCGTTTTCCCACCGTGACGCCGGTGTCATAGGCGCCGTACTCACTTCGCCGGAAATCTCTGCGGAATTGATTGCCGACAAAATTCATGTCGATGAAGTCGCGATGCGAATGTTGCTTCAGGCGAAGGGCACTGGCGGAGTCATACTTATCAGTGACGGCATTTCGGCAACGGGCATGCCGGATGGGAAATACATCCTTGGAGGGTTCGAAATCACGGTCAGTGGCGGGGTTTGCCGAAACATTGAAGGCAGGCTGGCCGGCAGCACTCTCACTCTGGACCGTGCCTTGCGAAATATCGTTAAACTGGGCGCTTCACTTGGAGGTGCGCTGCAGATGCTAACCCTCAATCCCGCAAAGCTGCTTGGCATTGAGCACAAGAAGGGCGTGCTGCATTCGAATGCGGATGCGGACATTGTCCTGCTCAATCCGAACTTGGAGGTTGCCCAGGTTTTCACGCGTGGGCTGCCTGTCTTGAACTGATTGGCGGTCAGCGATTCAGGGGCAAGTTCAATTCGTCAGCGAGCTGGCGCGCGTTGAAGGGACTGCAGGCAAAATAGCGAACTCCTACCTTTACCGTTGGGACTCTACGGCTGCCATGATTGGCGCGCAGAACAATCTCTTCGGCTTCCGAATCCTCTTCAATATTCACTTCGTCGAATTCTACGCCGCGCTCCCTCAGAAAGGATTTCGCGCGCCGGCAATCGGGGCACCAGCCAGTGCTATAAATCGTGATGGATTCCATTCTTCACTCCAGGGAAGATCTTTTCGGTGGGTTATTGGGCCTCGACGGGGATGCCGCGATATTTCCGTACGACCTGGATTCGGATGACGGCGCGCTGGAGGGCAACGGTCGCGCGGTCCCAGTCAATGTTTGTGTCGTTCGAAGCAAGGCGCTTCTCGGCACGCGCTTTAGCGGCTTCGGCTCGAGACAGGTCAATTTCTTCCGCCCTCTCCGCGGTTTCTGCAAGAAGCGTCACCCGATCGGGAAGAACTTCGGCAAACCCGCGCAGGGCGGCGAGCAGGACGGGTTGACTGGAAGCGGCCGTGCGGTAACTCAATTCGCCGATACCCAACTCGGTCATCAGCGGCGCGTGCCCCGGCAGGATGCCTAACGCCCCGTCCAACCCAGGAATAGTCGCTTCGACAACAGTCTCCCGCAGCAATTGCCGCTCCGGCGTGACAACGATCAATTCGATGGCTTCGGGAAACATCTCGACTTAAACGCCCGCCTTCATCTTTTCGGCTTTTTCGAGCACATCATCGATGGTGCCGACCATGTAAAACGCTTGCTCGGGAATCTCGTCGTACTTTCCTTCGACGATGTCCTTGAAGCTGCGCACGGTATCTTCAATCTTCACGTACTTGCCTTCGAGGCCCGTAAATTGCGCTGCCACGAACATCGGCTGAGAGAGGAACCGCTCTATACGGCGCGCCCGCGCCACGGTGCGCTTGTCGTCGTCCGAGAGCTCTTCAATACCAAGGATCGCGATGATGTCCTGCAGGTCCTTGTAGCGCTGCAGGATCGACTTGACGCCACGAGCGACAGCATAGTGCTCCTGTCCCACAACGCGAGGATCCAAAATGCGCGAACTGCTGGCGAGTGGGTCCACGGCGGGGTAAATGCCACGCTCGACGATCTGCCGGCTGAGGTTTGTAGTTGCATCGAGGTGGGTGAAGGTCGCGGCGGGCGCCGGGTCCGTATAGTCGTCCGCAGGCACGTAAATCGCTTGGACCGAGGTGATGGATCCTGTTTTCGTCGAAGTAATTCGTTCCTGCAACTCCCCGATTTCGGTGTTGAGGTTTGGCTGGTATCCGACCGCGGACGGCATGCGACCCAGAAGAGCCGATACTTCCGATCCGGCCTGGACGAAACGGAAAATGTTGTCGATGAACAGCAGCACGTCCAGGTGTTCCTCATCGCGGAAATACTCGGCGACGGTCAATCCCGTAAGGCCCACGCGCAAACGGGCGCCGGGCGGTTCCGTCATTTGTCCGTAGATCAGCGCGGCCCGCGACTTATCTGGCTGACCGGGAACTATGACTTCCGATTCCTGGAATTCCTGGTACAAATCGTTGCCTTCACGCGTGCGTTCCCCCACACCGGCGAACACCGACACGCCACCGTGTTTCATCGCCACGTTGTGGATTAACTCTTGAATCAGAACGGTTTTGCCAACGCCTGCCCCGCCGAACAGACCAATTTTCCCGCCCTTCAAGAAGGGCTGGATCAGGTCCACAACCTTGATGCCCGTCTCGAACATCTCGAGGGTGGTTGACTGGTCGTCCAACGCAGGAGACGGGCGGTGAATCGGATATTGGGTATTCGACTTGACTGCTCCCAGACCGTCGACCGGTTTGCCGAGCACGTTCAGCACGCGGCCGAGGGTTGCGCGGCCCACGGGTACCTCGATCGCGTTCTCCATGTCGATCGCTTTCATACCACGGACCATTCCTTCGGTGGGCTCCATAGCAATAGCGCGCACGCGTCCTTCGCCGAGGTGCTGTTGCACTTCGGCTGTGACATCCAAAGGCTCCGGCAAGGCAAACCCCTCGCTCGTAATCCGGACGGCATTGTAGATGGACGGAAGGTGTCCCTCTTCGAACTGAATATCGAGCACAGGCCCGATGACCTGTACGACATGTCCTACTGCTGCGACTTTCTCTGCCATTCCTTGCTCCTAGGCGGTCGACGAAGCGCCGCTGACGATCTCAATAATCTCTTTTGTGATGGCTGCCTGGCGAACCTTATTCATGTGCAGCGTCAAAGCCTCGATGACGTCTCCCGCGTTCTTCGTAGCGGCTTCCATGGCGGTCATGCGCGCGGCATGCTCGGCCGCAGAGGATTCCAGAAGCGTGCGGAGAACCTGTGTTTCGACATAGCGCGGCAGCAACGCGGCAAGAATCGTTTCCTCGGGCTGCTCATAGATATAGTCGATTTGCGCTGCGGCCGCCTCTGCTTCCGTCTCTTCGCCTTCTTCGATCTTTTCGACAGGCAGAAGCTTTTCCGTCACCAGGTTGGGCGCAATCACATTCTTGAATTCACTGAACACCGCGTAGACGGCGTCAACTTTTTCTTCCGTGTAGAGCGAGGTAACGAGGTTCGCGATTTCCCGCGCAATCCCAAAATCCACGCGAGCCAATACGTTGACGTATTCGCCGGCAAACTCGACCCCTGCTTTGCGCAGGGCATCACGCGATTTCTTCCCAATGGGAATGACCACAATCTTCTTGTCTTTCTTGCTTTTGAAAAATTTTACCGCTTCTTTCAGTATGTTTGTGTTGAAGGCCCCTGCAAGCCCTCGTTCCCCCGCAAGCACCAGGACCAGGATGCGCTGTTCCGGCCGCTTGGCCAGAAGCGGATGCTGTGGCGACTCGATGCGCGCCATCGTTGACCGCAAGACGCGCAAAAGCTCTTTTGCGTAGGGCCTGGCTGCCAAGGCCGCCTCTTGTGCACGGCGGAGCCGCGCGGCCGAGACAAACTTCATTGCGCGGGTAATCTGCTGCGTGTTCTTTACCGAACGGATGCGCCGCCGAAAATCGAGTAACGTAGCCATGTATTTCCGCTATTTGTCTGCGTCAGTTGGCCCCGACGGCAATCGCTGTCGCGAACCGGTCTTTGAATGCATCGAGCGCCGTCTTGATGTTGGCCTTGATCCCATCGTCCAGCGCCTTTTTGGTAGCAATCTCTTTCAGCACGCCCGCGTAGTTGGTCTCAGCGAACTGGAGAAACTCCTTTTCAAAGCGCCGGACTTCGCTGACGGGAACCGTATCCAGCGCGCCGCTCGTGGCCACATAAATGGCAAGGACCTGCTTTTCCACGGAGAGGGGCACGTACTGATCCTGCTTCAGAACTTCGGTTAGCCGCTGGCCACGCGCCAATTGGGCCTGCGTCACTTTGTCCAGCTGATCTGAACCAAACTGGGCAAATGCGGCGAGTTCGCGGAATTGCGCCATGTCCAAGCGCAACGTCCCGGCCACTTGGCGCATGGCTTTGATCTGCGCGTTTCCACCGACACGGCTTACGGAGATTCCCACGTTGATGGCGGGGCGAATGCCGGCGTTGAAGAGGTCTGCTTCCAGGTAAATCTGGCCGTCGGTGATCGAGATGACGTTCGTAGGAATATAGGCCGAAACGTCCCCCGCCTGAGTCTCGATTACCGGAAGTGCAGTGAGCGAACCGCCTCCCAGTTTGTCGTTCAGTTTCGCGGCGCGCTCGAGCAAGCGGGAGTGCAGATAAAACACATCGCCAGGAAACGCTTCACGGCCCGGTGGGCGGCGAAGCAACAGCGAGATTTCGCGATAGGCCTGGGCGTGCTTCGAAAGGTCATCGTAGAAGACTACTGCATGCCGCTTGTTATCACGGAAATATTCGCCCATGGCGCAAGCTGCATAGGGCGCGATGTATTGTAGAGAAGCTGGCTCCGCGGCGGAAGATGCCACTACGATCGTGTACTCCATCGCGCCGGCGTCAGAGAGCGTCTTGATCACTTGCGCAATCGTCGAGCGCTTCTGGCCGATCGCGCAGTAGATACAGATCATGTCACTGCCCTTCTGGTTGATGATGGTGTCCAGAATGAGGGCAGTCTTTCCGGTCTGGCGGTCGCCGATAATCAGCTCGCGCTGGCCGCGCCCGATGGGAATCATGGAGTCGATGGCTTTAATACCGGTCTGGAGGGGTTCGCGGACGGGCTGCCGGTCGAGAACACCTGGCGCAAGCCGTTCGAGCGGAATGCGCTGTTTTGCGGTGATGGGGCCCTTGTCATCTTCGGGCTCGCCTAGAGGGTTCACCACGCGCCCAATCAATTCGTCCCCAACGGGCACGGACATAATCGTGTTGGTGCGGCGGACCGTATCACCTTCCTTCAACTCGGAGGTTTCGCCCAACAGCACGACGCCGACTTCCTCTTCCTCTAGGTTCATTGCAATGCCGAAGACGTCGTGCGGGAAGGCCAGCATTTCACCGAACATTGCCTTTTCCAGGCCATGAACGCGGGCAATTCCGTCGCCGACACTGATAACCGAACCCACTTCGTCCACTGAGACGGTTTGCTCATAATTTGCAATCTGCTCGCGCAGAATCTTGCTGATTTCGTCTGCCTTGATTTGTGCCATACCTGCTCCGTTCCCGAATGTCTATTCCGCCGCCAGTCGCGCGCGCAATTGCACTAGCTGCTTTCGCACGGATCCGTCGTAAACCGTGTCTCCAATCCTCACTACGGCGCCACCCAACAGTCCCGGTTCCAGAGAATATACCGCTTGAATCCTTTTTCCGGATAGGCGCTCGAGAGTCCGCACGAGGGTCGTCTTTTCGCCTTCGCTCAACGCCGCAGCGGAGACAACCGATGCCTCTTCGACACCTTGCCGCTCGCGCAGGACCTGCTCAAAGGTTTCCACGATTTCCGGCAAAAGATGAAGACGCCGATTATCGGCCATCACAAACAGAAAATTGCGGATGATCCTGCTCGCGCCCAGACGAGCCACCAACTTTTCGATGACACCGTGCTTGTCTTCACGAGAAATGGCAGGGCTGATCAGGAAACCCCGCAATTCCGCGGATTCGTCGAATGCCGCTCGAAAGTCTTCCAGTTGTTTCCGAGCGGGCTCCGTGGCTCCCTGCGCCAGCACAATATCCGCCAAGGCGGTCGCGTATTGGAGGCTGGCGGATTTCAATTCGGCCTCCCCTGCAGGCTTTGTACGAAGTTATTGATCATGGCTTCCTGGATCGCCGGAGTCATCTGCGTTTTCACGAGTGATTCGGCGCGGTCCACAGCCAATTTTGCCGCCAGAGCCTTCAATTCCACGCGGGCGGCCCGTTCGGCAGCCTCAATTTCCAGTTTCGCCGCGACGCTCACCTTTTCTATCTCGATTTTGGTAATCCCGCGCAAACGCTCCAAATCCGCGGCCGCATCTTTCTGGGCCTGTTCCCGGAAGCGGGCCACTTCGTGTTCGAGCATGGTCAGCTTCGCGGCAGCTTCTTTCAACTTTTTCTCTGCTTCGGCTCTCGCAGCGGTTGCTTTGGAAATCGCGGAGCTTATGTTGTCCGCACTGCGCCGAAAATGAGGCGGCAAGACTTTTGCAAACAGCCAATACGCAAGAGCCGCCAGAATAACAAAATGAATCCATTTGAAGATCTCGCCGACAGTTCCTTCCCCTGAACCCGCGCCCTGCTCGGAGGCTCGCGTAACCACAGCGGACGCCAACAGCGCGGCAAGGGTAGTCATCCCGCGAAGGATTGTCATGTTCCGTTTCATAGGGCTTCTCTAGCGGGACTAATGGGACCCGGAGGCACTTGCAGGGCCCGTTTGGCAATCTCTGCCGCCAACTGAGCAGCGCTCACTTCGATCTCTCTTTTCGCGGCGTCTAACTCGCCGGTGACGCGCTCTTTAGCTTTGCCGACTTCGGTGGACGCCTTGGCGCGCGCCTCCTTAAGGATGGCGGCACGCTCGTCCAGCAGTTTCTTGCGCTCCGCTTCCTGCTCCGCATAAACCTTTGCCTTTGCCTGGCGAAGAGCTTCCTCGTACTGGCGGATCTTTTCGGCGGCGGCACTCTGCGCCGCCTCTGCGGCTTTCTGCGCTCCCAAAGTCCGGGCTTCGCGCTCCGCCATCACGCCAAGAATGGGTTTGAAGAATAGGGCACGCAGAATGAAATAGAAAATGAGGACGATGAAGGCAACGGGCACAGCCCTAAGGAAAAGTTCGCCGATTTGGTGAACGAGACTTGGCATTGAATTGTATCGCCTAAATTTTTCAGAGGGGCAGCCGCGCCGCTCTCCGACCCGGTAGGAGCGTACGGCGGGCCTGAAGCTGCCTCACGGAACCATCATTTATACCACTCGCTCGAACTTTCCGTCAACGGAACGGAACCGGCTCTTTCCGCTTCTTTTGCGAGTCAACTATACTCTGCCGAAGAAAATGCATACGCATTTTTCAGTCCTGCATATTCGGCTTTCTTCGGCCGGGTTCCATGGAAAAGAGGCCAGAATGACAAAGAGCTGGAAGACAAAACTCATTCATTCCGACGCAAAAATCCCGGAGGGATATCGCTCCCTGGCTAGCCCCACCTTTCGGGGGTCCACCACTCTGTTTCCCTCGGCGTCAGTGGTCAACGACACGTGGGATCAATGGCGCGTTGGCTATACCTATGGTCTGTACGGCACGCCCACAGTTTTGGAACTGTCTGCACGAATCTGCGAACTTGAAGGCGGTTTACATACAATCTTGACGCCTGGTGGCCAAGCCGCGATTTCACTCATCAATTTCGCGCTGCTCCAATCGGGCGACCACATGCTTGTCCCGGCCAGTGTCTATTATCCGAATCGAAAACTGGCGACCCGTCTGCTTTCGCGCTTTGGGATTACCACGGACTTCTACGATCCAAGCGTCGGCGCCAACATTGGCTCGCTCATTCAGAAGAACACGCGGTTGGTCTGGTGCGAAAGTCCCGGGTCGATCACCATGGAAGTGCAAGACCTCCCCGCGATTGTAACTGCGGCGCACGAACGAGATGTGCGTGTGGTGCTCGATAACACTTGGTCCGCAGGAGTTCTGTTGGACGCGTTTTCTCACGGTGTGGACATTACGATGCAGGCCATCACGAAATATATCGGGGGCCACAGCGATGTGTTGCTCGGTTCCATCACCGTGCGGGATAACGGACTTTATCAGAGATTGGGTGCGGCCCAGCAAGTCATTGGCTGTGCGGTGTCACCGGATGATTGCAGCCTGGCACTGCGCGGCTTGCAAACCCTTGCCGTACGGCTAGCTGCCATTGAGGCTTCCGCACTTTCCATTGCTCGGTGGCTGCACTCTCGTCCGGAAGTAGAATCTGTGCTTCATCCTGCTCTGCCCTCTTGCCCTGGACACGAATTCTGGAAACGCGATTTCCTCGGTTCCTCCGGAGTTTTTTCGATTGTGTTCAGACCCGGCCCGACGCAACAGCAGGTACACAATTTTGTGGACGCGTTAAAGCTTTTTCGCGTCGGCTATAGCTGGGGAGGAGTCGCGAGCCTCGCGGTTGCTTACGATATCGGCCGCATTCCAGGCCGCCCTCCCTACGACCACCGGATTGTGCGCCTGAACATCGGCCTGGAGGCCACGAGCGATCTCATCGGTGATCTTGAGCAGGCACTCGCAAAGCTATCGGCTTGATTGTTCTCGAGATGCTTCCTAGTTCTTCGCGATCTGATCGAGCGCCAGAAACAACGCGAGATACCGCTTCAAATTATTCGTGATCAGAAAGTTCTCTTTCACGTGCTGATGACCCTGCTCGCCCAGCCGGGCGGCGATTTCCGGATGCGACAGCAAAAACCGGATCTGGTAGGCGGTTCCCTCCACAGAGTGCGAAAGCAGCCCGGTGTGTTTATGAATGACTTGGGTCGGAATCCCTCCAACCTCTGAGGCGACGACCGGTTTCTTCTTCCACAGCGCCTCCGATACAGTCAGCCCAAAACCTTCCCGAAGACTCTTCTGGATGACTATAGTAGAAGCGCGCTGGAGCGCATTCACTTCCAAGGGCGCCCAAGCTGGCAACTCCAGAACCTTGATATCGGGATCGCCTTCAGCTTCGCCTTTCACTTCTTTAAGGACTTCCACTCCTTCCGGATCGTCCGAAGCCGAGCCTCCAGCGAGCACAAGCTGGCAATCGAAGTACCGGCGCACGATGTGGTAGGCCCGAATCACACCGACGGGATCCTTCAAACGGTCAAAGCGCGAGATCTGCGTCAGGATTGGGCGTAACGGATCGATGGAATACCGCGCGAGAACCTCCAGAACAAATTCTGGCTCGAGCTCACGATTCTTCTCGGAAAGAGGGTCTATGGCGGGATGGAAGAGGTACTGGGGAATGGGTAGTTGGCGCGCAAACTGAGGAGAAGAAAAGATCGCGCCATCGAATTGAGAAACATACGCTTCGAGAAAGCCCCAGACGGCGCGGTTGGGATGGGAGAGATCGATGTGGCAGCGCCAGATCCAATGGTTTTTGCCGTCCTTTCTTGCCTGGATTAGACCTGCAGGTTGTGGATCGTGAATCACCACAAATTCGGCATCGAGAGGAATCCGTTTCTGGTTTTGCTCGTTATAGGAGCGAAAGATTTCGAAGTGCTGTGGGTTCGAATGATAAGGCTCTCCGTGCAACGCATTGTGAAAAGACTTGGTCACCTCAAAGAAGTCTTCTCCGCCGGTCATCACTTCCCAGCGAATCTTCAAACCCAATTCTTCTCCCAGCGGCACGAGGCGGTTGAGGATTTCCGCCACACCCCCGCCCACGGCCGTGGAATTGACCATCTCCACCGACCGCCCCGCCAGTGGTTTTGCGAGTGCGCGCAATTCCTCGATCTCGCCTTCCCCGATGACGCCGGCGTAATCAGTCAGCGGGATGCGGCTCGCGAACTGTACTGGGCTCATGTTTTCTCCTTTCGCGTTCCACGAGGCGAAGTAGCTTGGCGCGCGCACTGTCGAGCGTGTTGGTATAGATATCGATGCGATTGATGTTGTCCGCCAGGGTCTTCAATCCCAGTGAATTCGCCAGCCAATAGGAAAAATCGTTTGTTCCCAGATGCAGCCGCAGTCGAGATGAAATGAAATGGAAATAGAACGCAGCGTGGCTCAAGCGTTTGACGCCAGAGTGAAATTCATCGAGCGTTCGCGCTTGCATGCCGAAAGGGAGGGTGACATCCACGCTTTCACAGAAATAAAAACGCTCCAGGGCCTGTTGATGAGCAAATTCGGGATGCTGTTCGGTGTATTCGCGGACGGCGCGGCACAGATCGGCACGCAGGGCCGCGATGGAAGTGTAGTCGCGAATGTCGAACGCCGCTAACTGCTCGGCGAGGGCATCGCGATTGGCATCAGCCAGCACCCACTGTGCAAAATCGTTCGAAAACCCTTCCGTCAAGAAATGGTGGCTGCTCAATGTCTGAAACGTGTGATAAAAAATCGATGCATCACTACAAAGTTCAAGGCCGCTCAGCAGTTCCGCCAGAGTTCCGGCCGACAGATTGCCTATCCGCGTCAGATTCGCGACGGTAAAAAACTCAAAGGGAGTGTCCGCAATTTCCAATTCAAAGACCTCCTTCCTGTTCTCCAAAACACAGGAGCCTCACGACGCTCGCGCCACTTCCGTTTTTTCGCTAGTGTCCACCCGAATCTCCGTCAAGTCGGTGAGCAGGTTCGCTGCCCATCGATACACGTTGTGCTCGTAGACGATCTTGCGCATTCGGCTCATGCGCGCCGTTTGTTCTTCGTCGCTAAACTCCAGCGCCTGGCAAATCGCGTTCGCCACCTGGTCCAAATCATAGGGATTGACGAGAAGCGCATCGCTCAGTTCGCGCGCGGCCCCTGTGAAGTTGCTCAGGATAAGCGCACCGCGATTGTCGTCACGGCTGGCCACGAATTCTTTGGCCACCAGGTTCATTCCGTCGTGCAGAGACGTAACCAGACAGACGGAGGCAACCCGGAAATATCGCTCGATTTCCTCGTGGGAATGATGGCGTTTGAGCAATACGATCGGTTTCCAGCGGCCAGCTTGAAAGCGCGCATTGATCCGCTCGACTTCTGCCGTAACCTCGTCGACAAACTGCTGGTAGCGTGGAATATCGGTGCGGCTTGGCGCCCCGATCTGCACGAAGCAGAAACGCCGTTGGTAGTTCGGATACAGTTCAAGAAATCGCTCAATGCTTCGAAATCGCTCGATGATTCCTTTTGTGTAGTCAAGTCGGTCTACCCCCACGCCTAGCAGGGAGGCTTCAACCCCGAGTTCCGTGAAGAGCGCGGCCCGCCCTTCTCCCGTGATGCGGATTACTTGTCCGCTCCGGCGCTCCTGCGGGAACTCCACACTGATGGGATAAGGCCGCACACGCGTGATATGTCCTTTGCGGCTCACCTCGAAGCGGTCCCAATCCGTCAGAGCCTCCACGGCGCGGTCGACAGTCTGGAGAAAGTTGTTGCAATGCGTTTGGATATGAAACCCGACGAGGTCCGCCCCAAGCAAGCCGTCCACCAGTTCCCGTTGCCATGGACAGATGCGAAACGCCTCCGGATTCGGCCAGGGGATATGCCAGAAGACCGCGACACGGGCCTCCGGCCGGGTTTCCTTTACCATGCGTGCCAGAAGCGCAAAGTGGTAGTCCTGCAAAAGAAGCACTGGGGAGGATGTGCCTTCCATTTCTGCCAGGACTACATCCGCGAATCGACGATTGATTCGCTGGTAGTACATCCAATCCCCTGGCCGGAAGAGTGGCCGTGTATGAGCAATGTGGCAAAGCGGCCATAGGCCTTCATTTGAAAAGCCCTCGTAGTAGCCAAGCTCTTCGTCCCGCGACAACCAGACGCGCCGTAAGGTGTACGTCGGGTGATGCGGTGGGACGCGGAGACGATCGTTTTCATCAACGACTTCTCTATCGGCGTTTCCAGAACCGTTGGCAATCCAGGTGCCTTCGCAGGCCTGCAGCACGGGTTCCAGCGCCGTGACCAATCCGCTTGCTGGCACCAGCATTCGGATCGTGCGGTCCTTTTCGTTGTACACATGCATGTAGGGCTCGCGGTTGGACACCACAAAAAGCGCGTCGCCTCGCAATTTTGTCTGCAGGCTTACTCGCAGACGCTCTGCAGTCCAAACCGACAACTGTGATTCGCGCAGTTGCGCTTCCTCTTGCGCTGCGGCTCTCGCCGAGCTCAGATCATGCGCTAGATGGCGCGCTTCATTGTGAATCTGGGCGAAGAGTTCTCCCTCAGGCAGTCCCGGTTGAGTGTCAGAGGGATTCGCGCGCAGGCCGCGCAACCATTTCGCGGTTTTGGCTAAGGGGGAAGTAAATGCCCAGCGCACAAGAAATAACGCAAGGGACGTTATCAGAATTGTCTGAATGAGGGTGCTCAGAAGGGAGTCTCGCCAGTCGACGAACAAGCGATCACGAATGTAACTGGAGTCGTGAACGACGAGTAGGCTGCCGGTCAGCTCGCTTTCACGGTACAGCGGGAGAGCGTAGAAGTGATAGGAAACACCATTTATGTCCCGGAATTCATCCATGCCCGTGTTTGCTTCAAAAGCCCGCTTCACCACCGGCGGCATCAAAGCGAATGTGGGTGAAAGACCCGGCGTAATGGCCAGGACATCTCCGGAGGAGTCATAGATCGCGGCCCCCAGAAGGTGCTCTCGCTGGCCACCCTTCTCAACGAGTTTCGTTAGATATCTGTCGGATGGCCGGTTAGATGCGCTTTCCAAGTTCTCCTGCAGGTTTTCCGCAAGGGTTGCGGACCGATTGGAGAGATCGTTTCGCAGGTTCCGCCGCTCCTTTTGCACCTGATAGGAACCGTAAAGGAGGGACACACTGATTACGCTCACTACCAGAGGAACGATGAGTTTGAGCGTCGTTCGCATTCAGATTCGTGGGCTTCTGAAGAACCTGCCTTTGGGGCACGTTTTGATTGCATTCAATTAAAAAGACCGCCGGCTGGAGTCGATCGCTGGCCTTCCTTCAAACTTGGTTTGGCCATTAACCAGGAATCTCGGCTTGATCCTTTCCGTTATGCTTTACGAGCAAGGCAAAATTCCGTGTCTCCCAGCAGGAAGACAATCTGCCGAGCCACGGTATTGAGCTCAGGATCGGTACCCGCCTTGATTGGGGCTTCCGCATTGAGAGGTGTACTCCAAACTGCGAGTGTGAAGCAGCAGAGGAACAGCGTGACCATGGACAGGGCAGTTCGCAATGGCACGATGGGAGAACCTCCGCTCTAGCGATTTCGACTGGGTGCACAGGTACGGGCAAGCTCACGGCCAAACAGCCGTAAATCTCCGGCACAATGTCAACGGCTTCATTTTTAATAAGATAGAGAAGAAAACCCGCACCATAGCTGTTGTGACTGAGGTACTGAACCGTGGAAAAATTACCGTGAACAGAAGAGATAGGTGAGGAACACTCTTTCTTTGGCCAATCTACTGACATGGAGACTTGCGCCGACAAAAGGGAGTCGCCGCGTCCGTGTCCAAGTGTGTTTCTGACGGAGGACATCGGACGCGGTCAATCCCGTTGGTTCAGAGGGGAAGCTGGCTTCAACGTAATTGAAGCTCGCCTCCTCTTTGGGGTCGCCTCGAGTCGGAATTTGGGGTACCCGCTCGAGACGAGAAGTTAGCTGCGGACACGATGAGGGTACCCACAGTAAATCGTCAAACGAACTCCATCTAGTTCGTTTATCAACAATTAAGCCATTGCGCGACTTAAAGTTATGGTCTTTTATCAACTACCATTCTGGTGTACTATCAATTCCCTCTTTGGGGCTGTGTGGGTGTGATGGACGCGAGATCGACAACAAATCGTCGGCTATACCGCTTCGGCCTTTTCGAGGCTGATCTTGAGTTAGGCACACTTTCGCGACAGGGAGTTCCTGTCAAGCTCCAGGAACAACCATTTCGCATTCTTGCTTTGTTGCTGGAATCCTCGGGCGAAATTCTGAGTCGCGACGAGCTGCGCCGGAATATTTGGCCGGATGGCACCTATGTCGAATTTGACGGGAGTTTGAACACGGCGCTGATGAAGTTGCGGGCGGCGCTCAATGACAGTGCTGACAATCCCCGGTTCATCGAGACCGTTCCCCGCAAAGGTTATCGCTTCATCGCTCCTGTCGAACTAAGCAAAGTAGAATCCCCGGCCATAACCACGGCCATTCGGATCGAAGCGGATGAACCAGGGCTGAAGGACCTCGAGGTTCCGCTTCTAGAAGGCGTTGCTGTCCAACCCAAGGAAGCACCGCTGAAGGAAGCCCGCCAAAAGCGCCTTGGGCCGCACTGGTGGGAGGCCTTACTGATTTTGGCTGGGGTAACTGCCCTGTTGACTTACGGTCTTTGGCCAAGGCCTGAGCCACGGGTTTTGCGGGTTCAACAGCTCACGCATTCCGGGCAGGTTGATCCCTGGGGCAAATTGGTCACGGATGGTAGCCGGATTTACTTCGTCGTGCGCGATGTGACCGGCTGGAACCTCATGCAAACGTCAGTGGAAGGTGGCGCGATTCAGAGAACGCCTACTCCTTTTGACAATACACGTATCTTCGATCTCTCGCCGGACCATTCCCAGTTTCTGATCGGGCAGCTGACTCACCGTGGAGAGGAGACGGCACTGTGGCTCTGGCCCGTTCAGGGAGGGGCCCCGCGGCGGCTGGGCGATGTGATTGCGCAGGAGGCAGTCTGGTCTCCCGTCGGCGGTTTGATTGCCTATGTGCACGGCGAAAGCATCGAATTGTGCGACCCTGAAGGTAACCACGTGAGGGAACTTGCTAGATTTCATCCGGCACCGCATGCTCTAGTGTGGTCACCCGACGGGAAAAAACTCCGCTTCACTCAGACCAACCTCCTCGAAGGCACAGATTCCATGTGGGAGATCGATCTCGAGCAAGGCACGCCTCGGCGCGTGCTCCCCGAAGGCCAACATGGACCCCACGAGGGCAGCGGAACGTGGCTGGGAGGGGGCAACTATTTTGCATTTTCCTCGGGAGTTGACCTTCGTGCCAGCCTTGCTGTGGATACCCAGGCCAATCTCTGGATCATGGAGGAAAAACGCGGCGGCTTTTTGCACAGACACACGGGACAGCCAATCCAGCTCACTGAAGGACCGATTGCATTCGATCACCCGAATGCCATGCGCAACAGCAGCCGGATTTTTGTGATTGGCTCGCATAATGAATACCAGTTGCTGCGCATCGATCCCAAGACCTCTGCAAAAACGGCGATGCTTGCGGAATCCGGCGCCACGGATATGGACTTTTCTCTTGATGGGCAATGGGTCGTGTATGCCGCGCGCGAGAACGGCACTCTTTGGAAAAGCAGGATTGACGGCAGTGGAAAGGTGCAATTGACGGCCGGAGCTACCGGGGCCTTCGCGCCCCATTGGTCCCCGGACCAGAAAGAGATTCTCTTCACAGGGTTCCTGCTCGACAGCCAGCCGCGGCTCTACGTTGTCTCTGCAAACGGTGGAACACCGAGGAGCGTGCTCCCATCGAACAACAAATGGGCTTCCGTCTCCGGCGACTGGAGAACCGACGGACGGCAGATCGTTCTGGACGTGCAGGAGATGGAGTCCGGCCGGGAACCGGACATTCGTATTCTGGATCTCGAGACCAGCAAGCTCACGAAGCTACTTGATTCCGATGGGCTGATTGAACCCCGTTGGTCCGCCGATGGCCGTTACATTGCGGCACTCAATCCTAAGAAAAAGCAGGTATATCTCTACGACTGTAAGCTGGAGAAGTGGTCCGTGCTCTCGGAAGCGAATTTCCCCGCGGCCTTGCGCTGGTCCCCAAGCGGTGATGCCCTTTACTACCAGGACGTCGACGAGGTGGAAGAAAGCATTTTCCGCGTTCCGATGGCCACGCGGGAGACCGAGCGAGTCGTACGGTTAGGAGATCTTCTCAGCACCGGCGCGGCGCGCGGTATTTTCACAGGACTGAGCCCTGATGGGTCGGTTTACATCACCGTTGATCACGGCGACGCCGACGTATACGCTGTCGATCTGCAGCTGCCCTGATCTTCTTCATGGCCTATAACGCCTGCCTGCCCTCCGAGACAGGTTAATTCCCGAGCACACCTTAAGGTCAAAGCGCCCCTCCTTGGTCTGGCCGTTTTAGACTGGGTTCATTACCCTAGGGGAGTCCCATGCAAATGCGTCACAGACTCGTTCTTTTGTCGATATGGGCCGCGTTGTTTCTCGTCGCCGGAATCATGCAGGCTCAAACGCCGTCGAGCAAGTCCACTACAGTGATCAAAGGGACTGTGGTGGGCGCCGATGGAAAGTCAGTTCCAGCGGCTGCGGTGACTTGTCAGTCTTCGGCAGGAATACGTCCCCGTGTCGTGCACACCGATTCCAAAGGACACTTTCTCATTACTGGCTTGAAGCAGGATAACTATGACCTGCGTGCCACCGCGAAAGGAGCATACTCGGACTGGGAGAGGAACCTCCCACTACGCAAAGGGCAAACCAAGGACGTGACTCTCTATCTGTTAAATGGAAATACTGCGCTCAGCGGCCAACTCCCACCAAAGCAGAAGAATTAGCCAAATCCCGAGCCCTCTTCTCGATCACTTCGATTGCGTCATTGGCAAATGCAAGATTTCTTTCAAAATCAGATTCGCAGCACTGGAGATTACTCCTGTAACCTCCGGAGACAGTTCTGTGCCAGCAGAGAAATCAAGACCTTCGATGCCGTAAACGATCAGGCTTGGCGGTAAATCTCCCATTGTGCGAGCCAATTCGATTGCTTCGGCCACTCCGAAGGCATGCGTCGAAGATCGGGAAAACCACGAAGGTAGTTTCTCGGCTCTAGCATCGAACCGATGGATCGTGCCCGGCGGGGCGCCGGACTGCACGGCATCCACAAGAATCACTCGATCAGCCCCTTCCCAGGCTTCCAGAAGCTCCGCTCCATCCCCTGTTTCTTCCAGCACTCTAACATCAGCGGGAATCTCGTCGCGGAGCCGGCGAGCCACAGCCCTTCCGGCGCCGTCATCGCTGCGGAAGGGATTGCCTACGCCGATAAAGATCGTTTTGGGCATTTTCGTCTTCATTTGCGCTCAACGCGCACCTTAAGAAAATGCGTCGCGCAGGAAATACAAGGATCGTAATTTCGTACTGCCTGCTCGCATTGCCACTCCAAGCGGTCGTTCGGTAAATGCAATCGAGTTGATACAAACTCTTCCAAATCCTGCTCGATCGTCTTGAGGTTTTGGGAAGTAGGTGGAACGATTTTTGCGCTTAGAATCAGGCCGCGCTCGTCGAAACGGTACTTGTGATACAGAATCCCCCGGGGCGCCTCTGTACAGCCGTGCCCCGTGCCCACTCGCGGTGTGACCTCGAGCGCGGGCGGCTCTGGAGCTTCGTAGGTTTCCACAATCCGCAGCGCTTCCTCGCAGGCGTAAACCGTTTCCACCGCGCGGACCACTATGCCCTGGAACGGATTCTGGCACACACGGCCAAGTCCCGCTTGCCGTGCTGCGTCCTGCGCTAAAGGTGTCAGCTTTTCGAAATTCAAATTGTAGCGAGCCAAGGGGCCCACGAAATAAGCGCCGCGTTCTTGAATCGAAGAGTGAAGCGCATTCGAGTGTTGGACGTGCTCCTCCGCAAAGTGTTGCTCGTATTCGCTGATCGATATGTTCAAGCCTCTGTTGGAAACGAGCCGGCCTTCGTTCAAGGGATACTCGTTCGGATGCTGCAATGCCACGAATTCATAGTCTCTTTGAAAATCCGGAAACGCGAGTGTTGATGCCCACCGCACCGTTTCCAAGGCCGCATCGCGCGCCCATTTCAAATCCTCTGCCAGTAGCTGAATTTTCTGTTTTTCAGGAGCTTTGTAGAACCCCCCCACGCGCACGTTGATGGGATGAATCTCTCGTCCCCCAATCGACGTCATGATGGCGTTGCCGATCTTCTTCAGGCGCAGCCCCCGCTGCACCGCATCCGGATGGTCCTTGGCCATCTGGATGACGTCCTCATAGCCCAGAAAATCCGGAGCGTGGAGCATGTAAATGTGAAGAGCGTGGCTTTCGATCCACTCACCGCAGTAGAGAAGCCGCCGCAACTCCCGAATGGCGCCAGTAGGGTGAAGTCCGAAAGCGTCTTCGGCTGCATGACAGGCACTCATCTGATAAGCAACAGGGCAAATTCCGCAAATCCGCGCAGTAATATCCGGAGCCTCGCTGAACCTGCGTCCGCGCAGAAAGGCTTCGAAGAAACGGGGCGGCTCAAAAATATTGAGCCTTACCTCTTTTACGTGCTGGTCTTTAATTTTGACGCTAAAGCCGCCCTCTCCCTCCACGCGCGCAAGCATGTCGACTTTGAAGCTCTTAGCGTTCACGGGCTTCGCTCTCTTTCCGGAACGGTTCCGCGCATGCATGGAAGGAACGGAACGCCCGCACGATCTCGGGGTCAGTGACCCCAAGCTGGTTCCACCAGGTGCTGAGTGCAGCCGTGTTCGGTGTTTCCTTAGGTCCGAAGCAGCCGAAGCAACCTCTCTGGTACGCCGGACAAAGTGCGCCGCAACCCGCCTGCGTAACCGGGCCCATGCACGGAATGCCCTGGGCAACCATCACGCATACGATTCCGAGCCGCTTGCATTCGAGGCACACGCCGTGGGCTGGGGTCACTGGTTTTCGCCCATTCAGGGACGCATTGAGGACTTCCACCAACTGGTGCTTGTTGATCGGGCAGCCACGCAATTGAAAATCGACAAAAACGTGATCGGTAATTGGGGTCGATTTGTTTAAAGTTTCGATGTATTCAGGCCGCGCGTATACCAGAGGAATAAACTCCTCCACGCTCTTGAAGTTGCGCAATGCCTGGATTCCGCCGGCGGTCGCACACGCACCAATGGTAATCAGCGTCTTGGTTGCACGGCGGATAGTGTGGATCCTCTCCTCGTCATGAGGCGTGGTGATGGACCCTTCGACGATGGAAATGTCGTAAGGCCCGCCAACTACAGCACGCGAGGCTTCGGGGAAACTTGCAATGTCTACTTCGCCTGCAATGGCAAGAAGTTCGTCTTCACAATCCAGGAGACTTAACTGGCATCCGTCACAGGAGGCGAACTTCCACACTGCAATTTTGGGTTTGCGCTTGGGAGCCATTTCAGATCTCTCCCTTACCAAAGATCGAGGCAATGCGGTCAAGCCTGAATACAGGCCCATCCCTGCAAACGAACGTCGGCCCATACTGGCAGTGCCCACAGTAGCCGAGGGCGCACTTCATGTTTCTCTCCATCGAGAGATAGGTGCGCTCCGGCAGCACGCCGCGCTTCTGCAGCTCCATGGCCGCAAAGCGCATCATGATTTCCGGCCCGCACACAAGCGCTACGGTATTAGAAGGATTGAAAGGGGCTCGTGCCACAAGGGGCGTAACCACACCGACATTGCCACGCCAACCGCTGGCGCCTCGATCGACCGTCACTTGCACTTCGAGGTCGAACTTTCCCCTCCAGCGTTCGAGTTCCCTCTTGTAGAGGATTTCCTCCGGCGATCTGGCCCCATACAGCAGGACAATATTCCTGTACCTTTCGCGCTGTGCCATCAGGTGGTACAGCACGGGACGCAGCGGCGCCAGACCAATTCCACCGGCAACTACGACGAAATCGCGACCGTCCTCCTCTCCAACCGGCCAATGAGTTCCGAATGGGCCACGCACGCCAATCGTATCGCCCGTCTTTAGTAGCCCCATAGCCTTCGTAACCACGCCGACACGGCGAGTGGTATGCTCCAGACGCGAAGTCCGGCTCGGGTCACTGCTGATGGAAATGGCCACTTCTCCCACCCCGAAGACGTACAGCATGTTGAACTGCCCGGGCAGAAAGGAGATCTTGGTTGACTCTTCGACGGGCACGAGTTCCAGGGTAAAAGTGTCTTCCGTCTCGCGTTTGAGGCGCTCGATCCGGAAGAGTTCCGGAACCATAGGGTCCGTCACCACCCGCTCGGCGATATCGGTTTCAATTATGGCGCCCATAGATATCCAGCAACTGCAGCCGGGTCGCATCCAGCCGCGCAGAAACAACGCTCATGAAACGAGAGAGGAGTTCGTATCCAAGGTCATGATCTTCGTCACATTTCATCCGCAAGCACTTCGCATCGAAAACGAGCGCGCGCGTCCGTTGCAGAGTTCTGGCGCCAAAATGCCAGCGATATGGCGGTGAAACCCAGGACCATCCCAGGATTTCGCCTTCCGATACTGTCTGAATGGTCGTCGGTCCGCGGGTTGGAACCACCAGCTCCACCGAGACCAACCCCTCACGAATGAAATAAAATTCGTTGGCGGGGTCCCCCTCTTGAAAAATCGTGTAGAGCTCCGGAAACGCTACGTTCTTGGCGCAGCCTGCAATGAAATCCAGGTGTTTTTCGGGCATGTCTGAGAAGAAAGGATGCTTCTTGATGATAGACTCAAGGGACTGAATCATATTCACCTCTTTCACACCGAGGCGTTCACACTGCTTTCGGCGTCGCGGAAGGCTCGCGCCTCCTCCGTAATATCAATCCCCACAGGGCACCAGGTGATACAGCGGCCACAGCCCACGCATCCGGATGTTCCAAACTGGTCGACCCAATAAGCCAGTTTGTGCATCATCCACTGGCGGAATTTGGAGCGGATCGTGGCGCGGACGCTCCCTCCGTGGATGTAGGAAAAATCTGTCACGAAGCAGGAATCCCACTTGCGAACTCGCACAGCCTCCTGGCCGGTCAGGTCCGTCAAATCCTCGATGGTGGAGCAGAAACAAGTAGGACAGACAGTAGTGCAGTTCGCGCAGCTCAAACACCGGGCCACAACCGAGTCCCAGCGTGTGTTCTCCGTGTTCCGGTATAGCAGTTCTTTAAGCCCGTTTGTCTGCAGGCTTCGCCCCATGTGGCAGGCGCATTCTTCTACGGCCGCATCAGCAAGGGCGACTTCCGCTTTGCCGGCCGGCTTGGTGGGAATTTCTGCGAGAATCTCTGCGCCTTTCTTTGTGCCACAGTGCGCAACGAAAAAGTGCTGGTTCTCTTGGAGCACTTCCGTGAGAGAAATGTCGTAACCCGAACCCACCTTCGGTCCCGTGCCCATCGAATCGCAAAAACAGGTTCCTCCAGCTTTTGTGCAATTTACTGCCACAAGGAAAATGCCTTTTCGGCGCGATTCATAATTGGGATCCACGTAAGGACCCTCCAGGAAAACACGGTCTTGAATCGCGATGGCATGGAGCTCGCAAGCGCGAACGCCCAAAAAGGCGAATTGGGGAGACTTCGCATCCGCCGGAAGAATCTGGAATTGACCGTCTGTGCGCTGAGCCTTCCAAAGCTGTGTGATTGCCGGGAACAGGAATTTCTTCCAGGAATGTGGCCCTACCGTATAGCCAAACAGGGCGCTGTCATTGCGAGGTTTCAGCCGATACCTGCCGCCCTCTTGCTCCTCGGTCGTCCCCTTGGGAAGATCGTCCACAGAGGAGAGGCGGTCATAAACAATCGCTCCGTCTCGAACCGTTGGACCGATCACCTCATAGTCCCGACGAAGCAGGACATGAATCAGCAGATCGATTTGCGATAGATCGAGAAGAAGGTGCCCGTCCCGGGCAGGGGCCTTTGGAGTCATTACCGCTCCCCACTGCTCCGGACGAGAGCGCGCCCGGCGCCCATTTGAGATACCTACATCTCTGACTGCGTATACTCCGGAATGAGGTCGGTGTGCAACGCCGCAAATCACGGGCACAGGTGACGCTAGAGCGAACGAGCAGATTTGTCGCAGGCCGTCTGAACAATGTCAGGATGCGGAGCCTGCAGCCAAAGATAACCCTTGTAAATTGTGGCTGTTGCGCAGAGTCTCCACTTCCCCCGGCGCTTAGTGCATCAGTACCAAGACCAGCGTACCTGTCATTCTGGGGCTCCCGGACCATTGAGGATTTCATTCCTTGCCTTCATTCTAAAATCCGACGGGTTGGGGGCCGCGCGGGGACAACGGTTCCGCGAGGGGCCGTGTGCGAGCCACCCAACCCGCCAGTAATTCACTTCCTCTCCATTCCGTTAAGGTATCGAAAACCAAATCCGAGTCGTGCATCATTCGGAACGATTCGTGCATCCTCCTAGGCGGAGAGCCCGGACTACATTGCTTTTGCAGTCGTAATGCCAGGTTCCCCTGGAATGGGATGGTTGCGATAGGTGACAGGTGAAGGTTTTTGGCTCCAAATGGGGTTGGGTTTGCGCAGTGCTGCTAGCGGGAATGGCGGCCTCTGCTATGACTGGACAACCTCGGCACCAACCCCTGTTCTCTCTTCGAGAAGCAACCCTAGCGGCATTCGGGAATTACATCGTCAAGACCGAAGCGCAAAACGCCGAAAGTCTCCGCCAAGGCCCTTTTTTGTGGGTGGATGGACTACCCGACAGAGATCGCGTTGCGGCGGTCGCCAGATTGAAGGCGGGAGAAGTCGAAATGCGCCGATTGAGCATCGACTCTTCCGGCGGAAGCTTTACGATCGAGGGTGGAATGATTCATGACTGGGAGGGAATTGTCTTCATTCCGAGAGTGAAGATCGATGAGGTGCTGGAGATTTTACAAGATTACGATAACCAAGCGAAATACTATGCACCGGATGTAGAGAGGTCTTACCTTGAATCAAGAAACGGCAATGAATTTCATGTGTTCCTTCGATTTCGTAGGCACGAGGTAATCACGGTGGTTTTAGATACCGAACACGCAGTGAATTACTATCGAGATTCGCCAGCAAAGGCGCGTAGCCGCAGCTCTGCAACTCGAATTGCCCAGGTGGAAGATGTCGGCAAGCCGGGAGAGAGAGAAAAACCTCTCGGAGAAGACGACGGCTTTCTTTGGCGTATGGAGACGTGGTGGCGTCTGCAGGAGCGGGATGGCGGTGTCTACGTTCAAAATCAAGTTGTGAGTCTGACGCGAGACATTCCCACGGGACTCGGTTGGCTCATCGAGCCTTTCATCACGAATATTCCCAAGGAAAGCTTGGAATTCACGCTTCGGGCGACCCGCAAAGCGGTGCTGAACAAGGCTGGCGGGTAACGGTAGGGCGTCCGGGCATTTGTGCGCGTTCTTTATTGCGAATTTCTATCCGGAGCCACACCTAAGAGTGCATTTAGCAATAGCTGCAACTGCTGAGGGCCCATCAAGTCGTTTCGCAGTGCCTCAAAGTTTTGCGGTTCGATTCTTTGCCGTGTAACTCACCAAGCGATGCCCGGATTTCTGTTTCGCTATTGCTAGAACAGACCGTGCCAACGCCGTATCTGATAATGAGTTCCGCAAGTCCGCTTTGGGGAGGAGTGTGAGCAAATGGGGCGTTGTGCCTGGATGTAGGTAGATAGTTTGATGGGCAAGCTTGTCCTTCGAAATCCCTGAAATCAAAATCCTCTCGGATACATAGCGCAGACAAAATCGCAAGAGGCCAGCAGCCGGGAGGGCATTTTGCTCGAGGAGTTCTCGATGATCTTCGAATATAGCCAAGCGCTCCGGGGCAATCCTGCCCAACAATTTCGCAGACCGGCCTTGTGGAACCAGGAAGGGGGAATTTGGTAACGCAAAGGGGAAAAACGAACGCTCCGCCCAAGGTATACACGGTTTCCGGCGACTCCTAAGTGTGCTAGAATGCATCGGTTCCAGTGAGGACCTTGTGTCTTTTCGCGCGGGGTTTCTCTGTGGTACACCTTAAGGTCTCCGCACAGGTAGCCCCGCAATGCGGGTAGAATGAGCCACAAGTCCATTCCTTGGCCGTGGCGGGGTGCCATTTGATCCAAATTCAGATGGCCGAAGAGGCCACTCGCAAGAGAAAAGGAATTGTCATGTCTGGGCATTCAAAATGGGCAACCATCAAGCATAAGAAGGCTGCGACCGATGCAAAGCGCGGTCGCGTCTTCACGCGCATCATTCGAGAAATCACCATCGCTGCTCGCATTGGCGGGGGCGATCCCAATTCGAACCCTCGGCTTCGGACTGCTATTTTAGCGGCCAAGAACGAGAATATGCCGAACGAGAACATAGAGCGTGCCATCCTTCGCGGCACTGGCCAGCTCGAAGGCGAACAATACGAAGAAGCCATGTTTGAGGGATACGGGCCGGGCGGCGTCGGCATGTTGATTCAGGTTGTGACTACAAACCGGAACCGTATCGTTGGCGAATTCCGCCACCTCATGAGCAAGAACGGCGGCAACATGGCGGAGGCCGGAGCAGTCGGTTGGATGTTCCATCGCAAGGGTGAGATCACCGTTCCAAAGGAAGCAGCCTCAGAAGATAAGCTACTTGAACTCGCCCTTGAAGCCGGCGCAGAAGATATGAAAGACGATGGCTCTGCCTGGTATATCGTCACACCGCCGGAATCGCTGGAAGCGGTGAAAGAAGCCCTGACCAAGGCGGGGATCACACCGGCTTCCGCGGAATTGTCGATGGTTCCACAGAACTACATCAAACTGACGGGGCAGCAGGCCGCACAGATGCTGCGACTCGTGGAAGCGCTGGAAGAGCACGACGACGTGCAGCACGTCTATGCCAACTTCGACATCGATGAATCCGAGATTCAGGCGGCTGTCAGCGCAAACTAAGTCTTCCTTCAGGAACGGCCATCATTTTTCAAGGGTGGCCGTTTTTTCTTTTCAGTGACTTTTGGTTTGGAACAAACACGCAGTTCGCCTTAGACTAACTGGCATGCATGAGAATCCTTCGAGGTCGAGTCCCTCTTGTTTACGAGTTATGGGCGTGGATCCCGCCGCAGCAGGGCCAACTGGATTTGCGATTATCGAACGGGAAGGCACGGAGTGCCATGTGCTGCGCTATGGCGCGTTTCAGGTCCCGGCTAAGAAACAGAAAGCATCGGCCGGGGCGGCTCTACAAGAGGTTCATGCGCTGCTTTGTGACCTGATTACGAAATATAGGCCGCACGTCATGGCCGTCGAATCTGTCTTTACAGCCCTGAACATAAGAACAGCACTGCGGCTCGCGGAAGTCCGGGGCGTGGTTCTACTTGCTGGAGAGCAACTCGGTGTAGCCGTTCGCAGCTATTCGCCGCGTGAAGTCAAAGCCTGTGTGACGGGGTACGGCCACGCGGACAAGAGGCAGATGCAGGCAATGGTGAAGGCGCAACTCGGGATGAAAGAATTGCCCGAGCCTTCCGATGCTGCAGACGCTTTGGCGGTAGCACTCTGCCATTTGCAAACGGACCAATTGGAACGGCGCTTTGGCGTGAGTAAAGCAGACGCAGCAAGAAGTGGGAAACAACGGTTGCCCAAGCGACTCGCTCCGAGCAACCAAGCACCGATCGGGCATGTTGTCCGCATCCAAACAGAACGATGAAAGCAATGTCCCGGCCCCTATTCGTTTTCGTGCTGCTCATTTGCGCACTGCCTTTTGGAAACATCTACTCATCCCCTGCAGGCTCCGCCGTCTTTACATACCGGCGAATCTTTAAATCCAGCACACCGGAATTCATTGAAATCAAGATCAACGAGTTCTCGGATACCGGCTCATACGAAATCCGCCAGCTTGATGAGGATCCAGGCGCCTCGCCGTTTGAGATTAGTTCGTCTCTGCGGGCAAAGATTTTTGAGCTGACTGCGAAGTTGAATGATTTTAAAGGACAGGACCTTGACGTTCACCGGAAGATCGCCAATCTCGGGGAAAAAACATTTCGCTGGGAAAATGGTTCAGAAGCCTACGAGACGAAATTCAATTACACGATAAATCCCGATGCGACGCAGCTACTTCAAATCTGCGAGGGTCTGGCTCGACAACAAGAGCTGATTGATTTGCTCCAAAGAAGAATGAAGTACGACCGGCTGGGGGTGAATGACGCCCTTCTGGAATTGGAGACGGACTATTCGAAGGGCGTGCTTCCCGAACCGCAAAGGGTCTTGCCTCTTTTGGATCAGATTGCAGGGGATTCGCGTTTCCTGGAAATTGCTCGGGAACGAGCGCGCGCCCTAGCGGAGAAGATTCGTCACCCGAAGTAGCAAGCCATTCCCTCGAAACCTACTCTTGCATGACTCCATACTGAAAGCGTGGTCGCAGATTTGCCCCGTTTCTTTCAATCATGCTCAGTGTCAGCGCCTGAGGGACGAGGATGGCAGTAATGGCTTCCCAGGGCTCAGGTACGCCCTCCAGTTTCACAGCCAACAATTTCTCTGAGGGCTGGTGATCTTCGGCGCTTACGAGAATCACCTTCCCACCCCTTGCGCTGCAATCTTGAGCAAGTTTCACACCCAGTTCGGCCGCGCGCCCCAACGCGAAAATGATCGCCACGTGCGAAGCATTCACGTCCAGCAAAGGCCCATGGCGGAAACCAGCGCCAGAATGAGCTGCGGCGCGATTTCCTGCCATTTCACGAATGCAAAGAGCACCCATAATCGCGGCCCCGTACGATGGGCCTCTGCCGATTAACTCGATGTTTGACGCCCCTCGGCAGAATCCTTCCATTTCGTTGCCAAGCTCAAATATCCGATTAAGGACCTCGGCGTAATTCTCCAACACTCGCTTGGCTTCACCTCGCCACGAGTGGCTCACCATGTGCGAGGCAAGCAAGATACAAGCTGCCGTGGCGTTTGTGTAAGTCTTCGTGGCATTGCCGTACTCAGGTCCCGCCAACATCGGCAGACGATGATGAGTCAATGACCAGCAGGCGCTTTTTTCGTTGTTGCAAATCAAGCCCAAGGGCCTATCTGCAGATTGGCGGCACAACTGAACGAGCTCTGCGCTTTCTCCTGAAGCAGTCGTCAAAATCGAGCCAGCTACCTGGTTCCAAACGGAAGTGGAGTAGTGCAGCCACTCGCCCGCATCGACGAAAAAAGAAGACCGGCCGCACGATTGCATCCAAACAGAGCCTACGATGGAAGAACAATAGGAAGCGCCCATTCCGAGGAACAGAATGGGCCCGGCCGTGAGGGCCATCTGCCGCAGTTTGTTCAATTCCTTATGAATCGAGTCGTCTTCTGCGTAAGCATGGAGAAGCTCTGCAAGCCGTTCCGGCTGTTCACGGCACTCCTTTTCGTAGATTTCCGTCATGCTCATGGTGAGCATTTCGCTCGGCGGTTCAACTCCCGCAATCCAGTTTGGCTTTTGGTTTCCTGTCTGATCCACGCGACACCTCCAAAGGCGCACCCCTGCGAGTTTCGCTTATTCTCGGCCGCACCCTGTAGAACGGGTGACTTTTTCATGAATCATAACAAAGTTTACGATATCATGATGTGCAGGGATCCCATGACGGACACGAAGTTGCCTCCTAGACCGCGCGTTAATCAGGGCTTCCTGACGCGAATCTCTTTCATCGCCGCGCTCGGCGGAGTCCTTTACGGCTACGACATGGGCATCATCGCGGCGGCTGTCATCTTTGTCAAAAACAGCTTTGGCCTGTCGACGGTAATGGAGGAACTGGTTGTCAGCATCGTTCTGATTGGCGCCATGGCCGGCGCGATGGTCGGGGGAGCGGTCGCCGATCGAATCGGCCGGAAGGCAACCTTGGTCTGGGCAGGAGGAATTTTCATCGTAGGCTCGATTCTTGCGCCACTATCGCCCAACGTCGCAACCCTTATCGTGGCGCGCGCGATCATCGGCCTCGGCATCGGCTTCACTTCGGTTACGGCGCCCGTCTACGTTTCGGAACTGGCGCCGCCCCAGTCGCGAGGGATGCTCATCGGGCTCTACCAATTTGCGCTGACGCTCGGCATAGCGCTGGCAGATCTCGTAGGCTACTGGCTCGCCACAAGGGAAGCGTGGCGGCTGATGTTTGGAATTGCTGCCGTGCCAACTCTGTTTTTCCTTGCGGTAATTCTCAGCGTCCCTGAGAGCCCGCGATGGCTGTTTTCTCACTCGCGCGAGAGAGACGCGGAGACCGTGCTTCTCAGTTACACCGACCTGGCTGGCGCTCAGCAGTTCCTCGCGGATATTCGCGAAGGCCTGAAGACCCAAATTGAACAAAAATGGAGTGCGCTTCTAACTCCTTCGGTTCGAGGTTCGTTGTTCATTGCCGCGGGGTTCACGGTGCTCCAGCAGGTCACCGGGATTAACACCATCATCTACTACGGCCCGCAGATCTTCGAACTCGCGGGAGTCGGCACGCATTCCAATTCCATCCTTGCCACACTCGTTGTCGCCGTGGTCAATGTAATCGCGACCGTTGTCGGCATCCTGTTGGTTGATCGTGTGGGACGCAAGCCGCTCCTGTACGTTGGCGTTAGCGGTATGACGATTGCCTTGTTCGCTCTTGCGTTTGCTTTCAGCCATCAGGTTTCTCTCGGGGCATCGTCCGGAGCTATCGCGCTTGGCTGCCTGGTGCTGTACATCGCGTGTTTCGCCTTGAGCCTCGGGGCGATCGCCTGGATTCTGGTCTCCGAGGTGTTCCCGCTTCGGGTCCGTGGGCGAGGGGTTGCGGTTGCGACTTTGTTTTCAGGGATTTCAAATTTTGCGGTTTCCCTGACCTTCCTGTCGATGATTAACAAGGTGGGCAGCGCGTCCACTTTCGCGATTTACGGGGTGATGAGCATTGTCACGCTGATCTTCGTCCGTTTTGTCGTTCCAGAAACGTGCGGCCGGGAATTGGAGAGCATCAGCGCACGAAAAGTAGACTGGAGCGCGCCTCCTGCTTAACCGAATTAGCGGGATTCTATTCTCGCCCTGTCCAGTGCAATTCGAACGGCTCCAATCAGTTGCGCATCCTGTCCCAATGAGCTGATGACTAGCTTCGGACATGACGGCTGCGTGTATGGCTCCAAAATGCGTTGTGTAGCGGCAAGAAGCGGCTTGTTTGTCCCTACTCCGCCGCCCAGCACGAAGAGCGAAGAGTTCAGGACGCAAGAGATATTGTGTATCGCATAAGCCAGGATTCGCGCTGCTCGCTCTAAGAGAGTTTGCGCGCGGCAGTCTCCGGTGACCGCCAGATCAAATATCTCCGTAGCAGTCAGACCGCCCAGCGCAAGAGCGCTGGCCCTGTCGCAGGACTGCAATAGAGTCTGCCTGATTCCCTTTCCGCCGATCATCTTCTCTAGCGATCCGGGAGTGCCTCGCCTGGACGATTCTTCTGGTGTGCCCGGAACAATTAGATAACCCACTTCTCCCGCGACCCATTCTGGGCCGTGAATCAGTCTGCCATCGACAAAAATTCCGGCCGCAATCCCCGTTCCGATGGCAAGAAAAACAAAATCGGGAATGCCCCGCGCCGCCCCGATCCAATGCTCCCCGATGGCAGCCAGCTTCACATCGTTTTCCACCGCCGCGGGAACGTGAAGGGCAGATTCCAGCAGGTCGGCCAAAGGAACGTCTTTCCAACCTTTTAAATAGGAAGTGGCGAATACGACGCCGGCATCTCGGTTCGTAACGCCTGGTGCACCTACAGCAATAGATAACAGAGAAGTGCGTGGTACCCCGGCTTGCCCAAGCAGCTGGCTAACGCCGTTTTGAATCTGCTTGACCAAAGTCTTGGGGGAGGACTTCCTGGTAGTGGAATCGGCAAATTTACCCAGGATTCTGCCCTTTGTGTCGGCCAAGGCCACTCGCAGGTTGCTGCCGCCAATGTCGACGGCGACAACGTGACCAGCCGAACCTGGGTTGGAGGAACGTGTTCTGGCGTGCTTGCGCATGAGCAGAGAGTGCTTCGTGCCACTAACTTAACTCTATTTAGAAAGTCCGTCAATTAAGCCGCCCTGGCGGCAAGGTGAGAAAAGTGAAGTGTTCAGGCAGTTGCTTCGGCAGGTTGAATAAGACCGAGAACGGCCGATTCCAGGGCCGTATACACGGCACCCCACAACACTGCCGCGTTGCCAAGCGCGCTCGGCTTCAGGCGCACGACAGCAAATTCGCTCCCTTTCAACTGTGCTTTTACTTCTTGCAGCAGGCGCGGATGGCTGCCCACTTCTCCCCCGAGCAGAATCACGCCGGGATTCAGGATAAGAGCCAGGTCCAGAACGATGTCCGACAAAATCGTGGCTCGCTGTAGGAGGATTTTTTTGGCCAATGCATTTCCTGCAACCGCCAGATCTAACACGTCAGAGGCCCGACTGACCTTGAGAATCCTCCGGCTTCGTTTGCTGTTGGCACGCCAACTCCTCAAAATGCCAGGAGCCCCGAGCACTTTCTCGAGCCTGCCGTATCCATGAATCGTGGGGCTCGCCCTCGAGATATTGGGTACACGGAGGTAGCCAATTTCTCCAGCAGACCATTCCGCCCCTCGATAGATCTTCCCGTCGAGAAAAATGCCAGAGCCGACACCTTCGCCGATCATGATGAAAACGAAATCTCGTTCCCCTTTCGCGGCGCCACCCCTGTACTCCCCTTGGGCGGCAAGGTTAGTGTCATTCTCAACGGTCACTGGACAATTGAGCTCCCGGCCGAGCATGGGCCCCAGAGGAACACTGCTCCACCCTTTCAACACGCTCAAAGAGAAAACCAGACCCTGTTCGACATCGACAATGGCGGGAACCCCAACAACTACCTCGAGCAGTTGATCTTCAGACAGTTCGTGCTTGCGAAGCAGGCTTCGAACTTCCTTGCCAATTTGAGTGCAAACCGAGGCCGGGCGGGACGACTGTTTTTTCAGCGGCGCTTTTTCTTTGCCCAATTCGCGGCCATCCAGATCGGAAAGGAGGAATCGAAGAAAATCAGGTCCGATTTCGACGCCGACTACGCATCCGCGTTCAGCCTTGAACCGAATGATGTCGGGTGGTCTGCCGCCGGTGGAATCACCTTCGCCAACAGGTTCGACGAGTCCTGCGGACGCCAAGTGCGCCACAACATTTGTGACCGTGGGGGCACTCAATCCGGAAGCGCGCGCCAAGTCGGCTTTGGAGCAGGGCCCCGACTCCCGGAGCAGCCGCAGAAGGAGTTGGGCATTCGTTTGGCGTAAGAGGGGAGGCCTTGCGACCAAAACTGGTTCTTTCTTCACTTTAGAATCACCGTCGCGATTGCGTCCGTGGGCTAAGTTGGTCTGGGCATCATGTTACGGCATTTCCAACAACTAGAGGAGGTGTCTGGTGCAAAAGTTGCAGCAACGTGCCTTGTTCATCGTCCGCTAAAGCGCATTTGCACGGCATAAAGAGAGCTGCGCGCAGCGATGAACAGCGTCTTTTTGTCGCTTCCTCCGAAGAGCAGTTGCGAGGGCCGTTCCGGTACATCAATTGTGCCAATGAACTTGCCGTTCGGGTCGTAGATATAGATCTGCCCTGCGGCAATGTACACGTTTCCCTGGCTATCTTCCGCAACGCTCTCCCCGCCCACGTCGACGAACAGCTCCAGATTCGTGAGCGTTCCGTCCTCACCAACGGTGGCCCTATACGTTTTCCCTTCGGATTCATCGGTAACATAAAAGTCTCTTCCGATTGTGGCCGGGGCCAATCCAAAGGCCCGTAGAACATCATGAATCTTCGACCCGTAATAGAGCTTTCCATCGACGAAATCCTCGCTCGCAGGAATGAAAATGCTTTGGTCCGGAGAAACGAACTGATAGGGCTTTTTCTTCACGATTGTCT
>Ga0187772_10000082_pt1 | contig 35142 bp, 27 predicted proteins | sample 0116_SJ02_MP15_2_FD_133137 | JGI IMG/M metagenome (GOLD analysis project Ga0187772, IMG submission 133137) | Tropical peat soil microbial communities from peatlands in Department of Meta, Colombia - 0116_SJ02_MP15_20_MG | ecosystem: Environmental > Terrestrial > Soil > Wetlands > Peat | place... | reverse complement strand
TAGCGGTTCATCTCCTTGCTGCTTTTTATCTCATGAGTAGGTTGGCTTATCGCACAATGGACTTGCTGAGTTAGATTTAAAATTCACCTTAGAGGAATTAAACAGCTACGTAGAATATTGAAATGCTGGATTAACAAGAAAATCACAAGATTGGGTTGGGAGAGCAGCGAACGCTCTCTGGAATTATACAAGTGGCACCATCAATAAGAATAATTTAGACACACTTCGCACGAATATCTTGCGGAAGTATCAGAGCACGGATGCTGTAAGCAAAATGCTTTCGTTTGCCGTCGCATTCCTGAAATATCTCACAAAGACGAGGCTTGATAATTGCTATCATGCTTTCTCTATTTTTCAAGAGAAACCGAAACTATTAAAGCATCGGAAGAGGGTAACGAATAACAGAAAAAGTCAACAAGAGGTGATTCAATTAGTAGTAAAAGCGCGACGGTAATAGTTGCCGTCTTCTCAATATGTTTGTTGCTTAGCATTCTTTTGCCAGTAACGTGTGACTCAGGAAGTTGCCGAGTTAAATATGTTGCTGATGCTAAGGACATTGTAACGAATGATAAACAAAAACAGAACGACAATGCATATCCAGACATCTGGAGACCTGCGAATGGGCCAAGTCTCTACAAACCCCCATATACCCCTAGCCCATCTACTCCACCTCAAATAATACGACCAACACCGACACCTGAGCCTACTCCTGTACCTGTTCCTCCAGTAAACAACACACCCAGTAATGGAACTCTTCACGTAAGAATCGCGGTAGGAGGGTCGCCTTCGAGCTTTAACGCTAAGACTTTAGAGTGGTATAAATCGCAGGGTGTTAATGAAATTCATGTAGTTGTTCCAGATCTGAATCCATATCCCGAACTAGCAGCTTTAATACGCGCTTACGGAATGGTTCCTGTCTACAACTTAGAACATCCCTTATGGGTTGACAGTGGCTCACAGGATCTAAACTTCAATTACTATAGACCACAATTATTCAGTATATCTCAGTCACATTGGGCTGCCTTTTCGTCAGAAGGGCTACGTTCTTTCCAAGTCTCAGTGCTTGATGAATATCTGCCATTTGTCTCTTACTTTGGAGATCAGGGAGATAACCTCTATGCGCTGCCCTATTACAGTCACCCATATAACTCACACTATGCAAACTACCCCGAATTTTATTATTCGTGGTATTATGGGAGTTATATCAACACAATGATCGAAGCAAGCAAAGTTACACCACAACACGCAGGGATGACACTAGGACTTTGGAGCACCGCAGATCTTTCAAGGGATCCATCATCTGTCGAAGGGGCATTGCGCATTCTTAATAACAACCACGTAAACTTAAATGGTTTTACGTTTTTGTTTTGGGGAGGTACGTATGATCCGATGCTCCGGTTACAGAAAGATCCCTATGGTTACGGAGGGGACTTCGTACCTATGTTACAGTTTGTGCAGAGCCTCAACGGGAGACAATACACAGCTCCAATGGTTGCTTCTTAAGCAGCCACCTTCTTTTATTTATTATTAGTTAGTCTTCTGCTGCACGCATCGTACTGCATTCTTCTTCTATTAGCTCCCACACTATATCATTTCATTAAAGTTCTGCTTTACCTTTGAATTTCATTCATGGTAAAAAGTTGCTATTTTTGATCTCATTTATTACCCCGCAATTATCAATTATGAAGCGGGGCTAATATAACACTCGAATAGGACCTTCAATATACTGCAAAATCTTATGGTTGAGAGGAGAGGTCGACTTAACTTTCGGTGCACGGTTTTTAAATAAAAGTCAGCTTCAAACAAGAACTGTTAGATCAAGATATAGCACATAATGTAAGCAAATTTGCTTCAAATAACAAGCGTTATTATCTGAGTTATCTGTCTACTTTTTGAGCGAATATAAAAAAATCTTTACTACCAAAATATCACTTCAGTCATCCAATCCTACCTACTCTTATCCACTAATTCGCTTGCCCCGAACGCTCAAGCATCTTGCAGGTGAGACTGTAACAGTGTATAAGACAGAAAAAGATGGACCGACAGCATTTTTTATCATGCCAAAATTAGACAATTTAGACAAATTTGTAGAAAGTCTGAGTCAGGAAGCTTAAGAGCTAAACAACGCTCTAATCAACCAAAGCACTCAGAAAAGAAGATGGGCTCGGGGCGATTCGAACGCCCGACCTCCGCCGTGTGAAGGCGACGTCATAACCGGCTAGACCACAAGCCCTTACACTTATATACTCTAAGATCAAGCCACAAATAAGCTTATCGTTCGGTTAGTTTGTTACTTAGTTTAGAACTCACACTTGATTATCAAATAATGCAGTCACATCGATGGCATCTATTGGCTCAAAAACCAAGGGGCCCTTGTGGATTTCGCTATACTTCTGGTCAAATCGTGGCTTTTCAACTTGATAGATGACGCCTATTGGCACCTTCGAATCAAACTCATTTGCTTTTTCCAGCGCTTTTTCATAATCTGAGGGGTCGTGATTCGTTTCTTCTAGCTTGTACACACGCTCCTTCCAATATTTCCACGTGTTGTTGAATGTCACGCAAGGCTGAAGAATGTCAACGATTGAAAGTCCTTTATGTGCTATTGCTCTTGCCATTACGTCTGAAAGGTGCTCAACATCGAGCGGGTATGCTCGGCCCACAAATGAAGCACCGGCACTGAGTGCAAGCGTCAACGGATTAATGGGTGATTCAATTGTCCCTTGCGGGCTCACTTTTGCCTTAAATCCTTTTTTCGTGGTCGGTGAAGGCTGGCCTGTTGTCAGACCATAAATTTCGTTATCGTGCACAAGGATTGTGATGTCGATGTTTCGCCTTGAAGCGTGGAGCAGGTGTCCCAGCCCCTCTCCATAGGTATCTCCATCACCTGCATGGACAATGACAGGGAGATCGTCATTTGCGAGTTTTATTCCCTGCGCCCCGGGAATGGACCTACCGTGCAAACTATGCAGGACGTACGTTTTCACCCAGTACCCAAAATTTCCTGAACATCCGATACCGCATACGATAGCGACTTTGTGTGGCGGTATGTCGAGCTTGGCGAGGGCCGTCTTCAGGGCTCGCCATATGCCGAAATTGCCACACCCCGGGCACCATGTTGGAAAATTGTAGGGGGCAACTCCCGGCACATCGTAATCTTTCATTTCGGTCATCTCACATCACCTCCTTCAGACGCAGATAGAGTTCATCCGAGTTAAACGTCCGGCCATCATACTTCACAATTTTGTGATGCGGTCTGATGTGCACGTGTTCTTTTAACAAGCTGCCAAGCTGCGCACTGTAATTGTTCTCGACTAAGATGATTTTTTCCTTATTCGCAAGACTTTCTCTGACTTTTTGGGTAGGGAAGGGACTCATATACAATACTTGCAAAAATCCCACGTCTATACCATTTTGTTCTTTCAACGCAGTCATCGCATCTAAGATGGCGCCTTTCGTAGAACCCCAGCCAACAAGCACAGTCGGTGATTGCTTACTGCCGTAGAACTTTATCCCATCGATGACCTTTGCTGCTGCGAAATATTTCCGGCACCGTTTATCAACTAGCGTGCTCACCACAACCGCCTGCTCTGAGACATAACCAGTCTCATCATGCTCATCGCTGTTTGACTCAAAGATCCCGCCCGCTTGTCCTGGTATGGTCCGCGGTGAGACGCCTGTTTCAGTCCACTGATAACGCTTAAAGTCTTGTGGTATTTCATCGTCTTTGAGCATACACCCTCGATCAATTACTAATCCAGCAGTACTAAACTTATCAGCGCTGTAAAACGACGTGGCAAGGTGCTTATCAGTCAGCACGAATACAGGAGTCTGAAATTGATCGGCGAGATTGAATGCATTAAACGTCTCGTAAAAACATTCTTCTGGATCACCTGGTGCTACAAGAATCCTTAAAAATTCCCCCTGCGATGCATGGAGCAGGAATCTCAAGTCGCCTTGCGCCGTTCGAGTTGCGAGCCCGGTAGATGGACCTGGTCGTTGCCCTTCGACGATTACCAAAGGATTTTCCGTCATTCCTGCAAGGCCCAGCCCCTCGGTCATGAGCGAGAATCCCCCTCCCGAAGTTGCCACCATAGATCGCACGCCTGCAAAGCTGGCTCCAACTGCCATATTTATACCAGAAATTTCATCTTCGGGCTGAACCATAGTGATGCCATAGTCCACCGCTTGCGCAGCCATGTAAGTCATAATGGTGTGGGTAGGAGTCATGGGATAAATCGCAATGAACTTCATGCCTGCTTTAATTGCGCCCATACAGATGGCGTCATTCCCGGTAAGAGTCATCCGATCAACCCTTTCAATCGGTGACAGCTGGATCCTAAATGGCTCCGGATAGTTATCCCGTATGTGGTTAAAGCCCGCCAAAGCCGCAGTTATGTTTGGCTCAAGAACTTTCGGTCCTTTTTGGCCGAATTGTTTCTCAAGAACAGCATTAAGCATGTCCAAATCGTAGCCGAGAACCGCAATGGAAGCACCCATTGACATGATGTTTTCTGTGACTTTCGGAAGCTTCAGATCCGTTATAAGCTTGTTCATCGGAACGTGATACCAAACAATGTCGTCTCGAGTCTCTTCTACCTTGATTTGATCAGCGTCGTAGATCATGCCTCCGCCTGGAACGATTTTTTTTACATAAAAATCTACTGTATTTTTATCGAGTGCTACAAGAAGATCGATTGGTTCAATAGGCGCATGTACAGGCTGATCATCCACTCTTATCTGGAACGTATTATGACCGCCCCGAATTAAAGACGGATACTCGACATGAGCGTGGATGTAATATCCACCTCTGACAAATATCCGTGAAAACATCTCCCCAACAGTCATAATACCATATCCCGCCTTTCCACCAATCTTCCAGTTCAACTTATTTTTACTCATAGCTCGTCCCCATCAGTCTTGATTCAATTCGAATTGACCACAGTAAGCACACGGTCTCTCTTAGTGCACTCTCCTATAGTTTGGAAGCAACACCATCAGCCGATTATGATTTGATACAAACATGCTTTTAGTAAATTGTTTGTTGATAACATGGCAGTTTACAGGGTTATAAACGTGGGGCAAAAATATCACGAGGAACAGCGCTTTTTTTCGATTATGATTAATGCTACAGTATCAAGCGAAGTAAGAAAATAGTACGGTAGTGCGGGATAAAAAATGCCGACCATATTTCTTTTATGATGGATAAAAAAGAGGTTGTTACATTGTCCTACTTTTTCTCTATGAGATCTATTATCCCTCCGCAAAAAAGAGATATTACAAATTGAAATCAAATTTTGTTATATTTTAAAAAGCACGATTTTACAAAACTCAGCAGCAATAATTGTTACGGTAACTTCTCGAAATAGGATTTATCCACTCCGCAAGACGGACATATATAGTCTTCAGGCTGTTCTTCAAAGGGCACTCCCTCGACTTCTTCATCGTAAATCCATTCGCAGACAGTACAAATCCATTTTGCCAATCGAATCACCAAAAGCACACTATGTACCGCAAGAATATAAATAATCTTGCAACAGTTAAGCAAAATGATCTTAAGGGGCTATACGCCTTTACTAATGACACACGATAGCCTCAGAGCAAAGATATTTTAGCAGACAACATAGATCAATGCTTTCCAAATTAAGAAGGTTTTAGCTCAAATGTCTTACACTTCTTGATACGACGCGTAAATATATATAGGTCTGCGAATGATCGCAGAATAACTGCTAACAGGAGGCGGTCGTCTCTCGTTTAACTCAGTATTAGTTTACGCACAACGAATGACGCAGCTTCCCACTAATGCTATCACGTCTTTTACGTGTCTATCAACGTTGAGACATCACCCGTGGGGATACCAAGTTCGCGCGCTCTTAGCACCCTTCTCATTATCTTCCCACTTCTCGTCTTTGGTAACGTTTTTACAAATTCGATCTCTCCGATTACAGCAATCGGTCCGATTTCGTGTCTGACGTGACTTTTTATTTCTGCAGTCAAGCGAGAGTTTCCTTGGCCTTGGTAATTCTGCTTCAAGATGAGAAATGCTTTAATGATCTCTCCTTTTACAGGATCCGGCTTGCCTATCACGGCCGCTTCTGAGACTGCAGGATGGCTGACAAATGCAGATTCTACCTCACTTGTGCCTATCCGGTGCCCGGCAATCTTTAAGACATCATCAGCTCGCCCCTGAATCCAGAAATAGCCGTCTGCATCTTTTCGCGCAATGTCCCCCGAACAGTACACATCTCCCGGCACAACTTTCCAATAAGTCTTAATGTATCGCTCGGGGTTTTTATAGAGGGTTCGTAGCATCGCCGGCCAGGGCGTCTTTATTATCAGGAGTCCTCCTTTCCCCAGCGGCACCGGTTTCCCCTTGTTATCAACTACATCCGCTACGATTCCAGGCAACGGCTTCGTGACTGATCCTGGCTTGAGTGGGGCTACTGGGAGAGGCGATATCATGAGGCCCCCCGTCTCAGTTTGCCACCACGTGTCAATTACGGGGCAGCGTCCCCCTCCAATATTTTTGTGATACCACAGCCACGCTTCTGGGTTAATCGGTTCTCCGACTGTTCCCAGTATCTTCAACGTGCTTAGATCGCAATTATGTGGCCATGTTTCCCCAAATTTCATGAGGTGTCGAATCGCAGTTGGTGCCGTGTAAAATTTCGTTACCCTGTATTTTTCAACGATGCGCCACATTGCATCGGGATTGGGATAGTCCGGCGCCCCCTCGTAAACAAGAGTGGTCGTTCCGAGGAGTAATGGTCCGTAGACAACACCAGTATGACCCGTCACCCATCCGATATCTGCGGTGCACCACAACAAGTCATCGTCGTGTATATCAAATACATCTTGAAACGTCGTCGCTACCTCCACCATGTAACCGCCAACGGTGTGAACGACTCCCTTCGGTTTGCCGGTGCTTCCCGAAGTGTACAAGACGTAGAGCGTATCTTCGGCGTCCATAACCTCAGGCGCACATTCTTCAGGCTGTCCTTCAACTAGAGCGTCGTACGATAGTTCATTGTCTTTCTCTTTCTGTTCGTGTTCGATCTCCTTTACGAGAACGAGATCCCCGCCAACGCGTGTGACAACTACCGTCTTTTCAATAGTAGGACACTGTGGAACGGCTTCACGGAAGATGCGCTTTAGATCGATTGTCTGCCCTCGTCTGAACGTTGAATCGGCGGCGATTAATATCTTAGCCTCTGCCTCGTTAATACGGTCTTTAAGGGCACTCACGCTGAAGCCGGCAAAGACGGCACTGTGTACCGCTCCAATTCTCGCGCACGCGAGCATTGAAACAACCGCTTCAATACACGGAGGAAGGTACAATGCCACCCTGTCCCCCTTGCAGATGCCAAGTTGCTTCAGCGCATTTGCCACCTTATTGACCTCGCGCAACAGCTGCACGTAGGTTAGCTTTCTCTCGTCTCCGCGCTCATTGACGTAGAGGACGGCGATTTTATTTCTCCGAGCTGTGTCGACATGCCTGTCTAACGCGTTGTAGGTGATGTTGGTTTTCCCATCAACAAACCACCGATAAAACGGCTTGTTGCTGTCATCAAGTGTTTTTGTCCACTTGCGAAACCACTCAAAGTGTTCAGCCTTGTCACTCCAGTACTTTTCGATGTTTTCACCTGCTTTCAATTCAACGTCCCAGTCTTTCACCCGGGCGGCCTTTACGACCTCTTCACTGGGATAGAAAATTCGCTCTTCTTCCATCAGGACTGAAGTGATTTCCTCTTCTTTTTGGCTCACAAGTGGTCACCTTTTAGTAGCCCTTCTCTGCATTCATAATGCCTTTTCATATTTATGAATTTTCTTAGATTAATAATTGAGGATGTACGCGTGTTTCCCCTGATAGAGCGGTGTCGAGTGGTATGGCTGGCGCCAACTCAGTAGTAACAAACCAAGGTCATAACATATTATAAAATGAGTAATTCGAATGCTTTTGACTACTTGGACGATACACAAGGGTATTTAATGATACTGCGACTTAAATTAGTTATGGCCAAGACAACACACGCCAATAGATGTGCCAATAGATGTCACGAGATAAAATGCTTAATAGTCTCCTTGCAGTATCAGGCTAACCGAATTTCTCCCTATATAACTCCAATGCGCGGAGGACAGTCTCTCTTGCGCTCTGCGATCCGTGCCATCCGAGGACCTCGGTCTTTTTGCCTTCAAGCTCTTTGTACACCTCGAAGAAATGAGCGATTTCCTTTAACATGTGCTGAGGCAGGTCAGTTATGTCTCGAACACCGGAATACATTGGGTCTTTATCCGGAACGGCAATGACTTTATCATCCCGATCGCCAGTATCAACCATGTTCATCAACCCTATCGGCCGAACGGCAATCAAACATCCAGAAAACGTCGGCTCATCCATAATCACCATTACGTCAAGAGGGTCACCGTCCTCGTAGTACGACTGCGGAATAAACCCATAGTCAGTAGGATAGTGAACCGGTGAGTAGAGTACCCGATCGACAGCAAAGATGCCCAATTCCTTATCGTATTCATATTTATTGTGGCTCCCGCTTGGCACCTCGATCAACGCATAAATCACATCTGGTGGGTTCGGACCTGCCGGGAGCGATTTCCATAAATTTTCCACTTAAAACACTCTCCTGCTCTAATTTTTTATGTAATATATTTAAGTATTGTCACGCTGAGCAATGTCCCAACATTTCAACTGTCACCTTGTGAAGCGCTTCTTAAAATCAAATTGATGAAAGAGGATGCTAAATACACGACATCGGGCAGGGCAGACTAGTTATATCCTTTTAAGCGAAAACTTCCCGACTGTCACAAGATTATAATAAGCTCACGACCTTTACTGGAATCCCATTTTTGTTGCATGCTTAGTGGCTCGTGGCTCGCAGTTTTGGTTTGATAGTATTAGATTTCCAGCAAAGAAAGTGCATGGCTTATTTAGTTTAGATTGCTGTTAAAAGTTCTTAGACCGTCCATAGGTTCGCTAGCTAATGTAATAGCGTAAATGAAAGTCTTGTAGCTAACAACCCTTCTCGCTTCGCGCTTATATAAGAGGCTCAATGCGCCACAGCTGATATATTAGGCCGTAATTTCAATGCTGCTTTGCGCGGGTGATAAGCAAAGAACTTTAAATCGAAGCTTTATGAAGCAATTTGTGTAATTTGAGTGCTAAAAAGATCTAAAGTATATTTGGGGTTGAGGCAATGTTTCAATTTGTAGCTGCACCACCAGTAGTTGGCGGGTCCTTTTTCGAGGCTTTTCACAATTCGTATCTTATTTATGATAACCACAAGGTTAACTCTTACAGTTTTTGTATTGTCTTCGAAAGTCTGTTAACCCCTACTGCATTCATGTGGTAAGAGACATCGGCCGCAGACGACTATTTGAAAAAAAAGCATTTTTTGTTTGCTGCAGGCGTGATAATGACCTTATACATGTGATAGGACTGAAACCTCAACACAAAACCGTCGATAGTCTTCAACTATACGTAATTTAAACACCGTAATCCGGCACATACCACAACCTTAATGTTTGTGTAAGCTCAACGGGTACATAACTAATAACCGAACAAAGTCGGAGGTAAATTAAAAGGCATGAATTCTGGAATGTGTTACGTTTGCGGGCTACCTATAGAGCTTTGTATATGCGAAGAAGTTGCTAAAGAACAGCAGCGAATAACTGTAAAAGTAAATAGACGACGGTACGGTAAAGAGGTCACCATTATTGAAGGGATAGACCCACATGAGATCGACTTAGAAGATCTCTCCAGTTACCTCAAAGCGAAGTTAGCCTGTGGCGGCACAGTTAAGGATGGCCTCATTGAACTGCAAGGCAATCACAAGGATCGCGTAAAGTTCATTCTTGCAAGCAAGGGATTTTCTGCAGAACAGATTAAGGCTTGAGGGAAAACTTCCAAAGAACTTACTTTGAAACTTGAAAGTAAACTATCGACTCGGTATTATAAATTAGGTTTTTTATATGTAGGTTGATTCAACGTAGGCTAATAAATTTTTTAGCACTATAACGGGATGGCGTCGATCACTTCGTGCACTGATTAATTATATGTTTGCTTATCTTTGACGGGAGTGCTCTATGCTACGAATGAATTTGAATAAACTGCGGTGACTTATGTTGCGAATGGATTGAATACGTTCCATCCATGAAGCTCCATATTTCCCGCAAACCATACTGATTACTACAGTTACAACGTGACCATTAATGGTAGCACCATATATGCGCACAGTATGCCAGCAATCCTCAGCACCAGCACGGTTTTGAAGAGTTGAAGTGGTTAAATGTTGTGCGACAGCGAATTGCGACAGTAAGAACAGAACCAGAAAAAAAGCCAAAGTCTCCCACTACCACATGTGTCGAAGGGTTAAACTTTCACTTTACCGGTATTTTTTGAAATATTTCATGGCGTAACTCTTTTTTGTTATTTAGCTGTGTCTAATATGGCTCGCCCATCCGAGACTAAACAACATATAACATTACCATCTGTTCTTCCGTAAACTCCACGGCGAACAGAACAAGACTGATAAAGACACTTGTTTAAGTCGCAGATAACTAGATCTACCTGCTGACATTAGCACATCTGTTGCACCTGTAACTGATTTACTAACTGCAAACTCCAACAAAGACAGACAATGACGAGTTTACTTCTCTTTCTGGTTTTTATCGCAATTTTAACAAGTTCACTCTACTTTTTTAATCTTCGACATTTATTAATAGCACTGAATATATATTTACAATTATATAATTTTTAATTCATAGTTCTAACAGCAACTTATTATATGTCTATCTTTCTTGCGTATTATAGGGGAGATTTGCGTGAACTTTAATTTTAGGGACAATGAAACTGCACAAATGCTATCAAAAAAGATCAACGAACTCACTCAGGATATCCATGGAGAGCCCATCAAAATAATGCATGTTTGTGGAACACACGAAGCATCTATTATGCGCTACGGGGTAAGGTCACTTTTACCGAAAAGCGTGAAGGTTGTTATGGGGCCTGGATGCCCTGTCTGTATCACCCCCCAAGGGGAAATCGATGCGGCCATAAACCTTGCGCAGCGAGGAGTGACGGTTGCCACATATGGCGATCTTCTAAGAGTTCCTGGATCCAGAGGGACGCTCGCGAATTCTGGAGGTGACGTGAAGGTCGTTGGAAGTATAATACACGCAATCGAACTCGCAAAGAAGACAAAAAATGACGTTGCGTTTATAGCTGTTGGTTTCGAAACAACAGCCCCAACGACATCAGTAGCGTTGCTAAGTTCTCTGCCTCATAACTTTTCAATTATGTGTTCCCACCGGCTAATCCCTCCTGCTCTCAGCTGGCTCCTGCAAAGAGTTACTGAATCCCGAGCGAAAATTGACGGTTTCATATTACCGGGACACGTTTGTACCATAACTGGATTACAGCCTTATGAGGGATTTCCCGTGCCACAAGTAGTGTCAGGATTCGAGCCAGTTGACATATTGTATGGTCTTTATCTCCTTTTAAAGCAGATTGCAAGTGGCGAGCACAAGGTTGAAAATGCATATCCGCGAGTCGTTAAGTATGAAGGAAATGTTAAAGCACAGAGACTCATGCAAAGGACATTTGATGTCGTCGATCTTGAATGGCGGGGATTTCCAGTGATTCCAGAATCAGGATACGCAATCAAATCTGAATTTGATCAATTTGATGCAAAGAAGAAGTATGATTTGGACTTTGCCAGCAAAGAAATTAAATCGGGATGTATTTGCAACCTCGTGTTGCAGGGATTGAAGATCCCAACAGATTGCAAGCTCTATGGAACGGTATGTGAGCCGCAAAGTGCAGTAGGACCTTGCATGGTGTCACGTGAGGGTTCATGCAACATCTGGTACACGCATCGATATATTGAAGGATAAATTCGTTTCGGAATATTACGAAAAATCACTACAAATGGTTCTTTAACCTCTCCTAAAAATCCTTGGACTTCATTTCAATGGCGAGTACAATATAGCTCGCAGTGGCTAAAATCTGACAAGTACATACATCCGTCGTCAATGTTCAAAATCCCAACCCGAGCAAAAAAATCGAGATTATCAGAACCATTTAACTCGTTATACAATTATTTTAGTCTAAGAGTCGTTATGGCGTTCTTGTCGCAATGCCATTATCATAACGCCTATTATGTTTTAACGTGCGATTCTGCAAGGATGGAGCGTAAATTAATGTGATGAAACAACATGAGATGACTTGCGATGGCTAAAGAGAAAATAATGGTGATTACCAACGATGATGGAATAAATTCTGCAGGCATAGCAGCGGCAGCAGAAGCCGTTCGCAACCTTGGTAGGGTTGTTATTGTAGCTCCTTCTGCGCAAAAAAGTGGAGTGGGAAGGTCGCTTTCACTATTTGAACCAATAAGGGTCTCGACGGCAAAGGTAAATGATTACGAGGCTTACGCAATCGGAGGGACTCCGACCGATGCAGTGCTTATAGCAGAGTATGCGATCCTTAAAAGAAAACCCGATCTGCTGATATCTGGTATAAATATTGGCGAGAATGTAAGCACAGAATCTGTCATGACGTCAGGCACTGTAGGAGCTGCACTTGAAGGCGCAAGTCAAAGAGTGCCCTCCATTGCAGTCTCAGTGCAAGCTCACAACATTGACATATTCGAACCAAGAACTGAAATCGACTTCAATCTCGCGAAGGGAGTTTTAAGAACTGTCTCTGAGCACGTTCTTACACACGGGATGCCAAAAGAGGTTGATATTCTCAACATAAATATTCCGATGGGCAAAGACAATGCTAACTACAAAGCAACAAAGCTTGCGAGAAACGTCTTTAATATACGGATAATAGAACGATTTGATCCACGTGGATGCGCTTATTTCTGGATTGACAGCGACTTTTTGGACAATCACGAAAGAGATACAGATGTATATGCCCTCAAACAGGGTTTCGTTTCGGTAACCCCTCTCTCAATCGACAACACAGCAAACGTTGATAGAAACGAGTTAGTGAAGTGGTTAAAATTGTCAGTTAGCTCTTAGAAGTCACTGAGAATTAGATTTGTTGTGCTACCAATTCAATTACCTTAAAACCACCAGCCTCAAGGGAAACAGTAAAGCCCCCTATGTTGTCAAACTCCTTTGTCCCATGGTCGTACCAATCATCAATTTCGCTGTGAAAGACACGGATGAAGTATCTTGACTTTTCTGCATATTTGCGCAAGATATTATCCACATAAAAGGTAAAAACGATAGAACTGTCAGTTATGTTGCCCACGCATACTACAATGTGCCGCTTCGATCCGAGCGCAAGAAAGTGGATGTCTTCGTGGCGCTCGCTTATCATGTCTGTAATATCGCTTTCAAACTCGTGGCTTGCATTCTCAAGATTTGTGCTAAACCGGTAATTCGCAAATATGTTTAGCACGCCATGTATTCTCCCTGCAAAATAGCTCACTGAATTATTGTGGTATAAAAAATTTGAGAGACTTAGCCATTTCCACCATAACGGAACGTTCGGATTTAAATTAAGACCTCTGTACAGACCCACCCCACAGACCCCCTCTAGGGCAGTCCAGAGATATTTCGGTGGAAACCAGGGCGAGAGCTTCATCCCATAACTAACAAATGATTCTCCGTGATACCACTCCGAGAACTGTCCAGGTACAGTGTTCTGATTTGTAGGATCCTGCTCGTACTGTCTGAAAGTACCCCGCATTATGTTGACCATCACGTCAGGTTGGTGTTTTGAACACGCAAAAGCAAACATAAATGCGACGTCGGGCCATATCCCTCCAGTCAAGCCCCATCCAGCTTCTGGATGGTAATTCAGCGCGGTCCTTGGCACAGTTCTCAAACCTGCGCTTGTGAGAAAATCGGGACGATTCAGTCTGTCGATGATTAAGTGAGACATCGCTGGAGACGCTGCGTTAAAGATAACAGGGAACACGAGGTCACACGTTACATCAGGATGCGCTCTTCCTTTAATGTCAACATTTAGATAGTAGAGCCCATTTTTGGGGTTTATAAGTCGGTTATTAATCGCGTTTTTTAGCCTCTTGGCCTCGCGCCTGTAATAATCCGCCTTTTCACTGCGGCTCATCAAGTCAGCAAGCAAAGCGGCGCTAGTGAGAGCTGAAAAACATTCAGAATTGATCTCAGTCACTACGCCATTTATTGTGTAGTTTGGAATGATGTTTCTCCACCCGCAGATTCCGTAGACTCCAACTCCAGTCGCATTGCAAAAAACGAGGCCGTTAACATCCATTTGTGACGTAATATAATCAGCGGCTTTTTCTACGGAGGGGTACATCTCTTTTAAAAACAGTTCATCATCTGTGATCTGATAGGTGTGTACCACAGCGAGGATATAAAGAGGCGTATCGTCGTTTATGTTAAGCTGATAATCGTCCACCCCTCCAGACACCCCGTTAAAGTACTCGATTATCATGCCCGTCGACCGCTGGTATTTCTTAAACACCTGCAAGGCCGCCTTGGAGAACTCCGGATCAACATAGTCACATCCAAAAGCAAACCACGCAGTATCGCGCGCCACTATGTTGCTCGACTTAGAAGGGTCATTTGTAAATCCAATTCCCTGAGGGTACTCTGACTTAACTCTCATCATGTTAGCCTTTGCCCACTGTACCCCCCTATTAATTACTGAGTCAGGAGTTATTACTACCGACCGATTACACTCGCTCAGAACGTTACTGATAGTTGCCCTGTAGACTTTTTTATAGTCAAAGAGTTTTTCAAATGTTTTGATGGCTTCTTTTCCGCCCGTTGAAGAAAATCCAATTATAAAGCTAAACTCTTTTTCATTGTTTGAAGGGAGTTCGATGTCGACTTGAATTCTCCCTATGAGCATATCCTCGCATGTTAGATCTGTGTCAACCTCAACTTCTGGAATTAACTCCGTTACAGGCGTTACTTGAACAAAGTCTTGTTTAAGAAACGGCGTACCGCCTACTCTCTCCGCGCTAGTTGACCCAGAATTTCCGATAACGTTGAAGTCATCAGTTGTCACAGATACATCGCTAGTGACAGAACAATCCATCTTTTCTGCCGTAGAACCAAATATTCTTACCCATTCAGGATTGTTTTTGTTTCGCGCCACAATCACTCTCCCTTGATGGCAGCAAACCATTTCTGGGTTAGATGAAGTTCTTAAATGGGTCGAACAGAGATCTGCGTAAGCCACCACAGATATTTTTCTATCGCGAGTGGATTTATTCCGTATCTTTAAACCAAAATACGCCGCTTGACACCGATCAAGGTTATCCTCGGGAGAATTTGGCACATAAAATATTTCAGAGACCCTAATATCTCCTACGAGCGCAAATTTTCTCTTTTGATAGGCTGGATGTATTACGAAATTCCCAGTCCCAGTTTGTTCAAGCAGCACATTAGAGTCGGTGTCAAAATATCGCACTACCGTTGAACCAATAACATTCCTACCAAGGTCTACTGAAAATAAGTTTTCTATTGCTCCCGTCGCCTTCGAATTAGCATAGCACTTTCTATTGCCGTAACTGCTCCCCGTCACGAGCCTATTGTCGGGAAGCACGTAACTCCACATTTGATTAATGCGGTCAATCTTGACAACAGACGTTTCTTCACTGCCTTTTTTCATGAGCTAAACAGTCATTATTGCAGTTATAACAATTTAAAGCTTTATATTAGCTCAATTGTTAGTTATATTCTCTCACAAATGAACAGACGAGATGCTTCAAACGCCTTAATTTAATGCAATTAATTAAACACGAGGTTTGAAGTGGCGCAATTATTTATATAAAAAGATATATGTGTTGAAGTTTGAGGAGTTGGGTATCATAAGCGGATATCGCAGCGCATGGATTATTCTAGATACGTATCTGGGGCTAAAACAGAACGAAACTGTGCTGATTGTGACAGATACACTCAAATTAAAAATAGCGAAGTCGTTGTTTGATACAGCGGGGGAAATGGGCCATGAGGCGATCATGATGACTATGCCCCCTCGATCAAGACACGGAGAAGAGCCCCCTCGGGCGATTGCTGAAGCGATGAAGATGGTGGACGTTGTCATTGCGCCAACTACAATGTCGATAACGCACACGACGGCGAGAAAGGATGCAAATAAAGCGGGAGCGCGGACTGCAACTATGCCAGGCATTACAGAAGAAATGATGATCGATGGTGGGCTTAAGGCTGATCCCAAAGATGTCATGACATTCACGAAAGAGATGGCTGACAACCTTAAAGGAGCCAATGAGGTAAGGATTACCTCTGGACTTGGAACAGACGTAACGTTTGAAGTGAATGACTCAAAATGGGAACTTGACGTTGGATGTTGTAAGAAAAAGGGTTGTTCTACAAACCTTCCCGCTGGAGAGGTGTATATTGCTCCTGAAAATACGAATGGAATTGTTGTAATTGATGGCTCGATGGCTGGGCTTGCGCTTTTGAAGCACCCGATGACGATTAAGATTGAAAACGGGTATGCTGTCGATATACTCGGTGAGCGAGCAGCTGAAATGCTAAAGATAATAGACCCGCTTGGTAAGAATGCGAGAAATCTTGCAGAACTTGGAATAGGCACAAATCCGGCTGCGAAGCTGATTGGCGTCGTGCTTGAGGATGAAAAAGTAATGGGGACGGCACATATAGCTCTCGGAGATAACAGCACGTTTGGCGGAAATGTAGTTGCTGGTGTTCACATCGACGGTATTATGAGGAGACCAAGACTCTTCATCGATGGAAGAGAAATTGATTTACATAAACATTAAGCAATTCTAACATATTCTTTCTAACATATTCTTGCGAATTTTACAACGCGCTTTCGGTCTCTAATTGTTCCGAGTCAGGTACCCAAAAAGAATAAGGATTACTGCAATTCACTACAATCAGTGACACCCATCAGCGTTGTTAGCGGTAAAAGAACGAAAACCGTACGCCCCAACATGAATGAACAAGATCTCGTATTTTGAATTTTTATAAATTTGTAATGACCTCGATATACTGCCTTTCTGCTTTTTGTTAAATTGAACCATTAAGTGATCGCAAGGCTGCGGACAAATGAAAACAAAGCGGGGATAGAGTACAGGTACCGGAAGCATTGGTAGGATTTGTTATTAACCACACTGTTAGTGCGTACGAGGACCGAAACAGTAACTGGAAACCTAAAAATGCTAGAAACAGCTGTGAAGAGTGAACCTTGTGAGCATCTCGCTCGTTTTTCTTCGCCCTCTTGCAGGAAGCGGTCAGGTCTATTCAGCAGCCATTTCACGGCCCCTCTTAACACATTCTTCTAATCCTTCCTTAGTGGGCTTGCCAAGTAGCTTCGTGGGAGGCTCTGCTACCTGTACACCTTTTGACTTTAAAAATTCAATGACCCGCTCAACTGCCTCTCCTTCCTGTTCATAGGAGCCGAGCACGAATGCCCGTTTGCCTGTCAGATCTAGCTTTTCAACACCTTTCATGAAATATCTTACGTTTGACGGTGGCTTTTTGTGGTAAGTTGGTGTGGCAATTACAATTACATCTGCTCTTTTTATCTCGGCTGGTCTAATCTGGCGGATATGTTTTATTATTGTTTCTCCGCCTGCCTCCCTTGCTCCTCGCTCAAATGCATATGCCATTGTTCTTGTATTCCCGTGATAGCTTTCATAACCTATGATGAATTTCATAGAAGTAAGATGGTATTGCTGGCATAAAACTTTTTAAGTCCCAATAACAGGAAATTCTTGGCAAATCAATTAGTATAAATTTTTGGTGGTGTTAAGGAGATCAATGAGGCACATCACAGAACAAATTTGTCCATTTAATACGATTTACAGGCAAAAAATATAAATTAAGCACCGAGTTGAAGGGCCTTGGTAGGCGGAGGCCCGAACTTGTCCACATAAACTTTCCTATAGGTCAAAAAAGCCATTAACACGGCAATTACAACTACGCTAGCTACCCCACTTGGAGTTCACATTGCCCTACACGCAATATTTGCCTAAATTTGCAGTCGGGGTTGCCACTTCTTAACAAAAAGTTACCGATCAGATGTAGAACATGCAAGCCTTACGTTTGTATTAACTCAGACAGTGGTTGCGAAAGCAATGCTAGATAGCAGTTGGGATAACATAACTACAAAAGCTATTGGGGGAGAAATTATAATTGTCGCATCTTTTTGCGTATTTAGTAATACAAAAACAACAGAGGATCATGATGGAATAGTTACAAGACAAAGACCCTACCGGTACGAGATGTTATGAACGAAAAACTAATGATAGAGGAGTTTATAACAAAGAAGGATGCCTTAAACACAGTTAATGTAATTTACTGTAAAAATTGCTAGTTTTATATTATAGGATGAGAAAAGCTTTTTTAAAGTTAACTCCTCTTAGAGTATTATGTCACCTTCACGCGAAGAAAGGGGGAATTAAATGAAAAAAGAAATAGTGATGGTTATTGTGCTGGCTCTTCTCGCAGTGCCACTTGCAGGCTGTCTGGGAGGTAATACGTCTCCATCTCCCACGCCCGGACCTACAAAAAATACCTCAATTGTGTTGAATGGCACGTCAATCGCGCAAGGTTCGCCTATAGCAATATCGGCATCTCTCAAGAGCGACGGGCAGTTGCTCAATAATAAAACGATTCTTTGGTATCTTAACAATCAATCGCTGAGAAGCACGACTACGGTGAACGGGACTGCGACGTTGCGACTCACAGCTTCTGATACAGGTCAATTTCCAGTTGGAACGAATTTATTAAAGGCAGAATTTACCGGCGATGAGACATACGGACAGTCTAATGCGACAGCAGTACTTACAGTAACGGTTGCTAGCCCGATTCCTGTAATTCAGACCCCGATGCAAACACCTGCAACATTTCCAACGGCAGTTCCGACTTACACACCAGCTAATGCTATTCCAACAGTAATGCCTCAGGTTACGAAAAAGCCGGTCATTACAGTTTCTTGAAGTAAGGCCCCCTCTTGACCCTTTAAATTAAGTTCGAGCAGCTAGCTGTGCCATCATCTCGTGAACATCATCGTAACAGCAAGTTAAGTGAAACAACAAGAACTTTTCCCACGTACCACACGAGCTCAAAGGACTAATTTTAAAAACAGTTTGATCGTTACAGAGACGTTGTGAAAGCTAATATTAGCTGTCTGACAACTAGCGGGAACAATCGACTAAACACCGGACATTTTCACACTTGTTATAGCACAGCATATAGTGATTTACAAAGCAATATCATATACAAATAGGTAATTAACTTTAATCCGCTCACGTTTTTAACAACTGTGGTCTGTAGTACGATAGATATGTAGAAATGTCTGCAGGACAAAACATAAGATAAGATTTATCAAAATCTAGAAAAAAATCGCAAGGAGTATGTGCATAAATTTGCTCTGCCGTGGCTGCCACACTGTGACCATCTATCGAAGGGCATTACGTTGTGCGACAGAGTCCATAACCTGATCCTTCGCAGGGAGACACACCTACTCTGTCTCTAATAGAGTTCGTATCCGTCTTGTTCTATAAGATCTTGGTACTGTAGTTCGAGCTCCCCAATCCATTTCAACACAACGTGCATGGATCTGTGGGGTTTTAGTTCTTTGATTAAATCGTAAACTTCTCTGTAGTACTTGTCGTGATCAAAATTGTCGGAGAAGAGCAGAACTATATCGATATCATATCCCGGAGGAAAAAAGCCCTTAGCGACTGAACCGTAGAGTACGACAGATTTAAGACTAGGGGGGGCCCAGTTTTTCACTTTTTTTGTAAATCTAATAATGAGGTCGCTATCCTCCGCTGGCATGTCGAACTGAGTATGTGAAATGCTGTCCATAGAATTCGTTCCTGAAGCTATGAGTAAGAATTCTAAAATCGCTATGTTTTATTATATTATCTTATATTATCTAGTGAATCATAACAATATAAAAGCTCTCGCACACCCTGAAGGTTGCAACGCGTTTACATTCCTGGCGCGTTGTTGAAACTATGCGAAAATACCTCAATCGCAACCGTTCTATTCGGACACCTATTCCAAGGGCAACATTTCTTGCGACGATAATGATTGATATTTTGATAATTGCACCCAACTGTGTAGCATCAACCAGAATGATAAAATAGAGGTGGACGGGAAGGGGGGATCTTGCTATTATTTTAGGTGGAGTGGCTTCGGGACTTTACCTAATGCGGGCTGGAACTTCACTCTGAATGTGGTAAAAAATGTAAAGATAGAAGGATCGATTTCTCTTCAATTGGTTCATAAGCATTTGAGAAGGCATGAACTAAAATTAAGGCAAGTAAAAGGAGCGTTATTCAGTAGCTGATGTTCGTAAACAAAAGGTCCAAGTCAAAGTAATTCAAAGAAAAACTATAAATCCACTTTGCTTATTAAAGGATCGCTTGAGTTGTCTTCAACCTCTACAAAATCTCCTTTCTTTAAATTCAAGTCGTCAATTAAGTCATTCTTGAATGTGAAACAATATAGGATATACTGCTTATCTGGTGACTGAATGTAAATACTTGTGACCCCATCGTCATCAGGGCTGATATGCATTACTTCTCCTTTTACCATTATCGCGCCTTCTTTTTAACTTTTATATTTCTCTATATCTTACAATTACGTTATTATTTAAACATTTAATGTTATCTAGTTTTTTTATAAAAGATAGAGCGATCCAATACATCTATTAAAAAAAAATTAGAGGGGAGCACTTTACCAGACTAAAGCAAAATACATTTTGTTTTCTTTGCTAGAATCATTACGATGAGAATGTGATTTACTGAAATTTGTTTCTGTCTTACTAACCGTAAAGACGCAGTTTTATGTTTACGATTACAGATATTACAACTGACAAATATTCGCACTTTTATGAGATGCGTGCATACTCAAATATCCAAATGCCTTACCGCTCGGTGCCCCTAAACAAATCTCGCACGTGTGAAAACGCTAGTTAAGGTCCAGTTAAGGCATTTGACAAAGTATTAAGTATTTTCAAATTAAAGACGTGACATAAGTCATAAAAACGATCTTAATCTCATGATCAAAAGTTTAGTTTAATCTGTTTTTAGAACCGGGAGGTTAAGGCTATTGTCAAATCATAGAAGGCTCATATACAACCCCTTCTCGAACTTAATAACAACATTTATTGTTTTCATTTTGATTATAGTGTTTGTCCTTGTATTCATAGGACTTATTGGTACGGCGTTTAGCAGGATCGGCTTTTCATCAAGAGAGGTCACAATTCTGTTTTTAGCTACCTTTGCTGGAAGTTTCATAAACATACCTATAGCCACTCTTGAATCACATGAGCCCGTATTGACAAATGCATTTGTCCGGGTTTATGGCATGACATATCGCATTCCGCCTATTAGCGAGGAATCAAAGAAGACGGTTATCGCCGTGAATCTGGGAGGCGCTCTGATACCTATCGCAGTATCGATGTACCTCCTTTTTAAGTTCCCGGATATTGTTCCGTTTGCAGCCTTGGGAGTGTTAGTCGTATCATTTATTTCGCACCTAGTATCGAAGCCAGTCAAGGGAGTCGGAATAGTATCGCCTGCACTTATATCACCTATCGCAGCTGCCATTTTTTCGATAGCCATATCAGTCGAATTTTTAATTGCCAATGAAACCTTTGTTTTAGCGTATGTGTGCGGAGTCCTTGGAACTTTAATTGGTGCTGATATAAGCAATTTGGGAAAGATAAAGAGAATAGGTGCTCCTATAGCTTCGATAGGTGGGGCAGGAACATTTGACGGAGTCTTTCTCTCGGGGATAATTGCTGTCCTGCTTGCGTAATAGTCAATAGTATTAATATCGCACCGCGAGTCGGCTACTGCGTTCGAAACGCAATTCGTCATTAAGCAGTCTGAACAGGAACCCATCAATTGCATGTTAAACAAAATTGTAAGCTAATACAATGGACACTCGAGCATAATCTATTTGAGTGAAGCCATATTAAAGTCGAAATGATGAGGCACAATAAGATTCTTAAAGTTAATATCATATTTTTGGTAGTGCTCATTCTCATCATAATTGTAAGTATCCTCGTAATTCACAAAGGAAATAACAAATTTTTTGGAATTTTAGCAATAGCTGTTCTTGCCCTCGTTATCGTCATATGGCGAATATTTACGATAGGAAACGAAGAGAGAAAATATCCTGAACCTGAAAGTTTCAAAGAAGCGTTTGACACCTCAAAATTGTTGAAGAGAATGCCCCCCAAAAAATGGTGATAATCCTTCTAAACCCGTTTGCATCAGTTCAGATGTTTATCACGATAGTTCGCGCAGCAAGATCTCCAACTATCTTTTTTAAGCGCTCTGATAGCAGTTTGCATATCAGCAAGTTTTTCGCTTCACCACAGAAGACTTAAAAATCACAGCCTAAAAACAGAACTATTTGAAAGATTGACAAGCTATTGGAAAAAGCAACAGAGGACTATTAAAATTTAGTTGAACACGACGTACAGTTTGGATTGCGTGAAATCCGTACTTTGTCAAATTTCATCACCTCCCCATCATAAATCAACATTTCATCAGTCAGATTAACGCCTGTGCCTGTGATATACTTGATAGCTTCAGTAGACTGAAGTGTAGCTATTACCCCAGCCGTAGTTCCAAGCACTGGAAATATTTTTGCGGGTGGTACGTGCGGAAAAATGCATTCAAGACAAGCGGTCTTCCCGGGAAAGAGTGTCACTAACCTGCCCTCATAGCCATAAATAGCTCCGTGAATCAAAGGTACCCCATGTTCTATTGCGGCCCTGTTAAGCAAATACCTTGTTTGAAAATTATCCATGGCATCTATCAGAACATCGTACTTTGCAGTTAGATCCAAGACATTCACTTCGTCAATTTTTGAATTAAAGACGTCAAATTCAACCGATGGGTTAACCTTCCTTAACTTCTCTAACGCCGATATCACCTTTTCCTTTCCCACATCTTTATCCCAGTGGAGTATTTGTCTATTCAAGTTACTTAGATCAACCTCGTCCATGTCTATAAGCTTCAAGTGGCCGACTCCGGCTGCCGCAAGGTAAATAGCGACTGGAGAGCCAAGGCCACCTAATCCAGCTATTAAAACATTTGACGCCTTTAGTTTCTTCTGACCTTCGATTCCAAATCCAGGGATCATAATCTGCCTGCTATATCGAGTTAAATCGTAGTCAGTAAGGGTCAACAAGCGAGTACTCCCCCTATTTTAACGATTGAGCTAACACAAAGTGACAAAGTCTCCATCCAATTCGTTTCACATATCGCTACGAGGGACGCGACGCTATATTACGGGTTCCTAACCGTCGTTCGATCAGAGTACATCATTATCTTGAGGTCTTTCTTATATTCGTTTTCGTAAAGTAATTCGCAATTTCCGTTGCTATCCTTCGACCTTAAATTGTAAATTTTTACAACTTCTATATCGATAGGGCCCTCAAGCAGTTGCCCTCCCTCAACAACCTTCGGTTGCATGTCGATGATCTCACATATACGGTCTTCGCGCTTTATTAAAACGTCAAAGATAGTGAGTTTATTCTCTTTTAGTATGCTAATTAATGCTTCTGTGACCTCTTCATGGAATTGCTGCTTCTCTTTCCACAGATCTGTCCCTTTCACAATTGCATTCAATGACTGCGACAGTGCCTCATCTATCTCCTCATCAGTCATACCAGCTATGTTCATTGAATAGGTTTTTTCTTCCATACTTAAACTACCTTAGATCATACTAACAATAAAGATATGGATGCAATTTTAATCAATATACCTAAAATACATTTGATCACAAGAATAGTTCTACGCGATTGACCTTATCCTAAACAAGCTCCACAACGACGTATTGGACAGTTGTTACCGAGGTTATTCTTCAAATACTATGACTAGACAGAAATGCTATAACTACAGCAAATAAGAATATCAATCTATTTGATGCAAAAAAAGCAACATTGAACGGCAATGTGTGTTGTAATATGTAAGTTGATACTATTGCTAATTGATGAAATGGCATTTAGAGTTACATATTCTGGTTGCATAATATGAAGGCATAATTAGTTTTAATGATTCTATTTGTATTTTCTGGCTTCAGCGAAATAGAACTGTAGAGTTACAAAGTCAGATTGTGCACGTGTCCCCTCTGCACTTTCACATCTGATACATTTAAGGTTTTGATGTCGCATAAATAAATTTGTTATGAGGGGCAACTTCCAAAAGAAGGCTGCCACCCTTAGAACGCATATGCCTGAGTTCCTTCAAGGAACGTGCGACGAGAATCAAGAAATCGATCATTTACCACACCGAAAAAGATTACATTGAAGCATTAATTGAATAGCCTAAAAGTAGATGGATGCATCTCATAACCAAAAATGAATATAACTAGAACATTAAAAACTTCTTTGTTCGTGTAGCAGTATCATGTTGATGGTCGCTGATTAACGCGTTTTATACTCGAATAGAAGTCTCATAAACGAAAAATAGAAAATTTTGACTCATTTATTTCTCCATCGCCTTCAGACGACCTGTTCCCCAGTAGAATATACATAGTGGTTTGCCTGACGCTGATTTGGATTTCTCATATTTGGTCACATTCGGATCGTCGAAGTAAAATTGACATTCCGCGTAATGTGGACAGCTTTTTTCATTGCATTTGTATTTCATTTTATCCGCCTTAACAAGATTTTTTCGACTACCGATCTACTACGCACTTAAAACATGTCGTTCAAGTTACGCATATAAGTATCGCTGGTAATTAACCGTGTATTATTTTATGATTCATGCTTAACATTGATTACCATTGTAACAAGCTAAAATCACTGTTAGATCCATAAACCCTTAGGGTCTGATTAGTAGAGCGACATCTTTTCAAGAGATAATATACCAAAACACTCTAATCATTATTTTAATTGCTTTCAGGAGGGCTACATGTGAGTCACTATGAATTGGTGCCAAAATGTATCAAACAGTTAATCAACTATCGAAAATTTTTTGACGTCATGCAACTTTCAGTCGACCTTGATATATATTCAAAAATGGAATATCCTATTACAGTAAAGCATTTATCAAATGAACTTGAAATTGACGAACAATTTACCGAGTACTTTCTTACTGTCTTGACTAAATTTGGCTTCGTAGATGTTATAATGAGTGGCAAAGATCCATTATACGCTAATTCCAACATTTCCCGTCAGTATCTGAACAGCCAGAGTGTAATGTACTTAGGAAAAGAGTTATTTGATGAAATAGAAACTGGTGCCATCCTGCAAAAGTACGTGACACAGGGTCCAGCGAACCGTTATATAACAAAGGATTATTGGTCGCGCGAAGTATTGAACAAAATAGCCTCAGTCTCTCTTCTCGGAGGAGTTCAGTATACGGTGAAAAAAGTTGATCTATCAGGGCGTTATCGATTACTCGACGTAGGTGGTGGTCATGGACTCTACAGTATTTTCTTTACAAAGAAATATTCTAATCTACAAGCATGGGTCCTAGATTACCCGGAGGTAACTGAAATAACGAAAGAATTCATCGACAAATATAATGCTCAAGACCGGGTAAAGCTAATAGCTGAGGATTATAAAAATTTTAGAGCCCAGAAGAGCTTCGATGTCGTGTTCATTTCAAATGTAACTGCTTCCTATAATGATTTGCTGGAGTTGCTAGCAAAATCTAAAAATTGGCTTACTACAGGAGGGCTGATGATCCTTCGAAACTATGTAACTGACATCAACGTAGATGCGTGGTCATCTCTGAACACTCTAGAAAGGTATGCAAGGCGTGGCAAAAAGGGAATTACCTCTCAGCAGCTGGAAGCCGCGTTGCAGGGTAATGGTTTTGCAGACACAAAGCGATTGTGTGAAGGAGATGGCATAATTATATTACAAGGACTAAAAATAAGATCAGTTAATCGTTAATGATATGCATGGATGTCTTACTTGAACTTTAATAGTATTTGCGAGCTCAACCGCTGAGTTGATAATTTCATGTTACGATACGTCACTCGCAATAACTTCAAAACGTGCATTTTTAAATTAGTCCTTCATTGTTTGCAAGTCGGCTCAAGAACTCAATTAACCTTCCACAGCGCGCTAATGGAACAAAAAAGTGTTATCTTCTCCACCTATCTATCAATGGACGAATAATAGAGCTCGTATTTATCTATTGCCACCGCCTTCAAGCGATAGGCAACTCATTGTTCGTTTTGAAACGCCTTTTAGACGTTTTTAAGTCCCACAATGTCCTCGACACGTACAAGCTTCCATATAACACTTCTTTTTTCCGTTACAATTGATTCGACAGGTTCTTCAGGTGAATGGCCGAGGGCAGCCACAATGTTTTTCGAAAGATTTCTATTTTTAATCAGTTCCACAAACTTTTTTCGGATGGCCAAACCTTCTGTGTGTTCATCGATTTGTTCAAGATGGCCTTGCAACGTTACAAACGTGTAATTTGAAAGATCTGTGCTGAATTTTTCGATTTCGACCGCCACATTAGGGCTCTGACGGAAGAGCTGTATCTTTTTACCATACTTAGTTGACAGGAAATATATGAAATGTCCATCGAAAACATATAAAAATGGTGCAATATATGGATACTCTTCTCCTTTGAAAGCGATTCGACTAATGTATCCTTCATTTATCAACTGGTCGTATTCCGTTTTATCCATGCGGGGGATCTTTACCAAGTCCATAAACATCACCATTAATACTTTCAAGTATTACTTTAATAGTTTTTTTCAAATCTCATTATACACATTATTGAAGATATACTGTTTTTAATCTTGGTAAACGCCAAAGACGACAATCCAAGTTGATAGAAAAACGCTTGAGAACTAAGTTGTTGTATTCTCAGATCTCTTTTTTGCCCATTGAAGTGACCTTTGCTAAAAAATACAGACACGCTGTAAACGTGCAAAAGTGATAATAATTTGAGGGACTTAATAGGATGTTCCTAAATTTCCAGGTGCGCTACACTAAAAACTTCAACTTTCTTTATAATTGACTAAGAACTTATCTGTTTTCGACACAATCGCGGATATCTTTATTTATTTTGATACAAAAGATCAATGTATGAAATGTATCGTCCTGTATGATAGTAAATATGGCTCAACCGAATCGACCGCAAACTGGATTGCTGAAGGGATTAACGAAAAGTGCGCCACTGACGTACAGAAAGTCACAGATGTGCAGAAACTTGACTACGATCTAATTGTGGTTGGATCTCCAATATACGGGGGGAAACCACTGGACAGCGTGGCAAATTTCTTGAATAACAATCGTTCTGCTTTAATAGGAAAGAAAATTGCAGTTTTTGCAGTTTTTTCTGGCATCTGGCAAGAAAAGATTCCGGATTATTTAAATTCGTTAAAACAGCTCGTCCCCGAAAACGTCTGGGACGCGCGGGGATTTACAGGGGACTTGAATGTCAGCAAGCTCGATAAAGAGGACAGGGACATAGTTGAGGGCGTGTTTAAAAAGATGGGCAAACGCTATGATATGCTTGCTCAATTGAATAAGGGTTCAGCCGTTGATTTCGGAAGGCACCTCGTTCTTCCTCCTTAACGACGTAACATCCTGCTACTGAACATCAATTGGCGTTTCTTACGCATCCGTAGATATCCCAAGTGTTGGGATTTCTCTACACTCTTTTATCTTAATTTTGCCATGAAGCTAATAATGTGCCCTACCGCCCCATTTGATTTTGAGTTAAGCACCACTATTTTTTCAGACGGAGATAGGGAAATCCGTACCTATTATAAAGGGAAGTATTGGCAGGTCGTGCGGATAGCGAATGAACTATTTCTTATCGTCATCACATCTATTGGAACTGTCGACAAACCCCGGCTCGTCGTTGAAGTTAGAGAAGATACACGGCTTTTAGGCGAAAGTCTCGAAAAAGTTAGAGAGACCGTCATTAGCCTTTTCAATTTAAACTTTAATCTCGAGCGGTTCTATAAGGAAGTCAGCCCTGACAACATTATGTCAAAATTGATCAGACAGCTTAGAGGATACAAAAGCCCAACAACTCAAACTGTTTTTGAGGCATTAATATCGTCTATAACGGAGCAGCAAATTTCGCTAGCTGCTGCATTTAGTATCCAAAAACGAATGGTTAGAACTTTTGGCGATGTCATAAGAATAAATAAGAGCGTATACTACGCTTTTCCTAAGCCAAAGACTCTGGCTTCGGCAACCATTGAGCAGCTTCGTGCTTGTGGGTTAAATACGAGAAAAGCGGAGTATATTAGAGACATAGCAGCGTTGATTTCTGATGACAAGCTGAATTTGGAGAAGTTCAAAAGCCACGAAAATACAAATGAAATCGTTGATGAACTCTGTAAATTGCGCGGAGTGGGAGATTGGACGGCAGAGCTTACACTAATTCGAGGAATGCATAAATTAGATGTTATTCCAGCAAATGATTTAGGATTAAAGAGAACTATTTCACACTATTATTGCAACGATAAAAAAATATCCAGTAAAGACGTGCGCACTATAGCTAAAAAATGGGGAAACTGGAAAGGTCTCGCTTACTTTTACTTAATTATGGCTGAAAGACTAGCAATCGAAATATGAGATCTCATAGCCCGCTTTTAGCATGATTAATTCATCAGAGAGATGACGGGCACAACACTCCGCCTTAGCGAGCAGCGTTAAGTCTCAACTTCCGCAAATTGTTTTAACGTAGCCTTTTTAAGAGACCTTGCCATATGCGCGAGATTATGGGGGGGCGCCCCATTTTCAATCTCCTTAACGAACGCGGAACCAACGATTGCCCCATCAGCTCCAGCAGAAATGGCAGCTTCGACATCTAAAGGCTTTGAGATCCCAAATCCTACTAACTTAGGTACTTTAAGAAGTTCGTATCTACTCTCAATCGATTTTACTCTGTCGACAAGCCCCCTTAAATGCGCATAATCAGTTGTACCTCCGGTAACTCCGAGACGAGACACGATATATGCAAAACCACTTGTTGACTTGAGAATTTCTGCCATTCTTTCACTGGAGGTAGTAGGGGCGATCAGAAAGATGTTACAAACATTATTATTGTTGCAATGTCTTCTGAGCTCTGAAGCTTCTTCAAGTGGTAAGTCTGGGACAATTATGCCATCAACTATGTCTCTCGCATCTCTTGCAAATTTTGATACCCCGTAACGATAAATAAGATTATAATAGGACATAAGAACTGTGGGGACATCTGCTTGAAGATCTTTTAGTAGTGATAAAATGTCAGCTACCGTTGTAGGATGTCCTCTGAGAGCCCTCTGACCGGCATGTTGTATTACCGGCCCGTCGGCGATCGGGTCCGAAAATGGGATGCCCAGCTCCAGCGCGTCAACCTCACGCGAAAGGACCTGAACATATTCAGCAGTTTTCTCTAAGGTAGGGTCTCCTGCCATTATATAGGCGACAAGCGATTTTTTACCCTCCAAACGCTCAGTTAGCCTGTTTCTCACTTTAATTTCCTAGCCTCCTTTGTTCGATTACGGTGTTCACGTCCTTATCCCCCCTACCAGACAGATTTATCATCACCACCGCTCCTGGTTCGAGGTCTCCAGCGTCGCACGCCCTCATTGCATACGCTAGAGCGTGGGAGGACTCGAGCGCAGGAATGATACCCTCGGTCTTACACAGAATTTCAAAACTTGCAAGAACCTCACCATCCTGAGCAGATCTCGGTAGAACCCTTCCGATATCCACAAGGTAAGCGAGCTCAGGTCCAACCCCAGAGTAATCAAGACCCGCACTTATGCTCGTTGTCTCAAGTATCTGGCCGTATCTGTCTTGCAGAACTCTCGTCTTCATGCCGTGGAAGACCCCAACGTCACAGTTAGTGAGCCTTATTGCGTGAGGAGCCTTCATACCTTGCTTCTGGGCGTCATCACTGGATATGCCACCTGCCTCTACAGCTATTAATTCGACCTTGTCGTTAAGAAATGGCGTGAAAATTCCCATCGCATTGCTGCCACCTCCTGCACATGCAACAATTGCATCCGGCAATCGCCCCTCAAGCTCACTAATCTGACTTTTAGCCTCTATTCCTATCACACGCTGAAAGTCTCGTACCATCGCTGGGTAAGGATGAGGACCCAATGCTGAGCCCATAAGATAGTAAGCGTTTTCTGCTTGTGCAGTCCATTGTCTTAACGCTTCGTTTACTGCATCTTTCAGCGTACGGGAGCCGCTTTCCACCGGGATCACGTCAGCTCCGAGCAGCTGCATGCGAATCACGTTCGGCTTCTGACGTTCTATGTCGCGAGTTCCCATGTAGACTTGACATTTAAGACCCATCATCGCACATGCCATGCTTGTTGCCACTCCGTGTTGTCCCGCCCCCGTTTCACAGATTACAATTTTTTTATCGAGTTTCTTTGCAATCAAGGCCTGACCTATTACGTTGTTTATCTTGTGCGCGCCACTGTGACAGAGATCCTCACGCTTCAGAAAAATTTTGAGATTACAAAGCTCAGAAAACCGTTTGGCATAGTAAACCGGGGTGGGCCTGCCAGCGTAGTTCTTTAAACAGCACTCGAATTCAGCCAAGAACTCGGGATCTTCTTTCAATGTTTCATAGGCTTTTTCGAGTTCAAGCAAAGGCGCCATGAGGGTCTCGGCAACGTACTGTCCGCCATAGGTAGCGTACATCCCTTTTTTAACCTTCATAGGGGGCTGGCCTCCCGCTGTAAACGAACTGTTTTACTTTTTCTTCGATGTTTGAGCTTTGCATTATAGAAGTCCCAACCAGAACCCCATCACATCCTGCGGAGAGCACCCGTTCAACATCATGCGGCACGTTGATACCGCTCGCACTTATTAACATTGACTTACTGAAGAGCCGTTTCAATAACGGAGCTAGTAATTCAGTCGTCGATAAATCGACATTGAGCGTCTCCAGATCCCTATTGTTTATGGCGATGAAATTGAAATCAAGATCTGATATCACTGCAACATCTGAGATACTTCCTACCTCGACGAGAGGCTCCATGTCAAGGGATACGGCAGTTTCCACGTAATCGTCGATGTTGCCATTAAGCCTTTCGATGAGTCGTACGATCAGTAACACTGCGTCTGATCTCACTTGTTTTAGCTGTTCAGGCTTCCTAATAAAGTCCTTTCTGAGCACCGGAATATCAACGACGTTTCGTACTGCTGTGACATCATCTATTGATCCGCCGAAAAAATGCTCATCTGTGAGGACGGATAATGCAGATGCACCTCCGCGAATCATTTCAAAAGCCGTTTCCACGAGTGATTTTTCTGTCAGTTGCTTTCCAAACGCAGTGTGTTTGATTTCGGCAATAACCGGCACTCTCCGATCACGTTGAGCCAATGTTATACACTTGATAATATCTCTTTTTGGGGTAGTTTCAAAACTGCGTTCAGTTATTTTTGGGACATCCAGCTTTAGCAGCTCGCCCAAGACATCAACGTGTTCTTGCATTTATCGTCCCCTGACTTTCTTTTGCGCAACGTTTAAGAAATTCCCAATGATCGATTTTCCTGACGGTGTTAGCACACTTTCCGGATGAAACTGAAGTCCGTATGTCGGGAAGTCCGTATGCTTTGTCCCCATTATGATGCCTTCTTCTGTGCTCGAAGTCGCTTTAAGCTCAAGAGGGAGGTCATCTAATACAAGGGAATGGTAACGCCCTGCTATGAAGGGATTTGGAAGTCCTTTGTAAATCGCAGAGCCGTCGTGGAATATTCTATCAGGCTTTCCGTGGATTGGTTTAACTCTTTTGATTTTCGCTCCATATGCAACCCCAATCGCCTGATGTCCGAGGCAAATTCCAAGTATTGGAGTGCCTTCGAACTGTCGTATTATTTCGAGGCACGACCCTATATCGTTGGGGTTTTCAGGACTTCCCGGCCCAGGTGATATGACTATCACGTCCGGGTCGAATGACCGAACGTCAGAAAGCGACACCTCGTTCTTTACAACTTTAGTAAAGTGGCCAAACGTTGATATATAGTCGACTAGGTTCCAAACAAATGAGTCAAAATTATCGATAAACAGAATTCTTAGATGGTCCTGCTGACTGTTTTGCTGCACATTTACGGTCATTTTAATTCTCTTCGCTGACGTAGTGACGCTGTAAAGGGCTGCCTCAAGTGCTGCTAATTTTCTTTTTACCTCTTCATATTCTCGCTGAGGGACTGAGTCAGCGACGATTCCAGCTCCTGCTTGATAAGAGACTTTCGTCCCCTCAATAACAAAAGTCCTAATCGCTATCGCAAAGTCTGAATCGCCGTTAAATGCGAAATATCCAACCCCACCACTGTAGATCCCCCTCGGCATCGGTTCGTATTTATCGATTAATTCCATTGCTCTAATTTTGGGGGCGCCTGACACAGTTCCCATTGGCATCACAGCCCGAGCTGCACTAAATGCATCGTAGCCATCTCGTAACACCCCTGCCACAGTACTTTCGATGTGCTGAACATGTGAGTACTTTACAACTGACATTGTGTCGATCACTTCCACTGACCCGCCTTCGCAAACGCTCCGAACATCATTACGGCCCAGATCTACAAGCATTAAGTGTTCGGCCCTTTCCTTTGGATCGTTCAGCATGGAGTTTGCAAAAGATACGTCCTCCATCTCATCTGATCCTCGAGGGCACGTCCCTGCAATCGGGTTAGTTATGAGCTTGTCGCCACAAACCGAAAAAAGAGTCTCAGGACTTGATCCAATAATCGAAACATCGCAAAATCTTAAAAAGTACATGTAAGGACTTGGATTCAGCCTTCTGAGTTCCTCATAAAGCATTCTCTCAAAGAACATCATTTCATGCGGCGTTGGTTCATTAATCACGCCATGCTGATGATCACATCTAATTTCGACTTCATGCCTGATTGAAGGAAGCACTTGAAAAATATCTCCAGCAAGGATGTGTTCTATCCCTCTCGTCGTTGCAAGCTCAAACTCTTCTTTGGTCATACTTGCTTTTAGATCACGTTTAAAAAATAGTGGCGGTTTATCGCTTTTTTGCGAATCACCAATAGATGAAGATTGCTGAACGTAGTGTTGCAGTTGATAAATTCTTATGTTTGCGTCTCGAATAAGTTGCTCTACGTCGCTTGCATCATCCAGGATTACATTGATGACGGCGTATATGGAATCATCAGAATGATCAAAAACAAGGACATCTTTTACAATATAGAATTCAAATCCGTGACCCCTCACATTATTCGTGGGAACGCGAATCTGTAACTCTTTTACGGCATCGTAACTTACATACCCGATAGCTCCACCGGTGAACAGCTGCTTCTTATAAATTGTCCTAATTAAGCTATTCGAATCCACAAAATCAGCGAACTTTACACATTTCCGTAGGGCATCAAAAATGTCAAGGCCCTTTTTGACTTTAAGAGTTAATTTCTCTCTTACCGAGAGGTCACCTACATCTTGAATGCTCTTTATGAGCATCTGCTTTATTGATTCATCGAAAATTTCGATTTCAATAGAATTTGACACCACATCCCCCGTAATTAGCGCGGCAGGATCATGTCCGACAAACGAATAGGTGCCGCCCCCAATGCTGGGGATTTTTGACGTTGACTCAAGTAAAAACGAGCGTTCGCCCCCTTGATCGATCAACTTCAAAACACCTAATGGGCTCACACCGCTTACACTCGATGGGTTCGAAATCTTTACAGCAATGGGGATGATACACGGCCTAGCTAGTCCATTTTGCAGTTTGATTAACCGATCTTTATCCATAATTAACTCAAAAACGGGTGATTTAAACAAAGCAAGCTGCCTCCCGTGCACTTTTAACGAATGACCCGATAAGTGAGGCATCCTTTTTACCCTCTTTCTCAACGCCACTTGCGACATCTACGCCAAAAGGCTTCACATTCTCTATAACATAGCTAACATTTGCAGGAGTTAAATTTCCGGCAACTAAAACAGGTTTCTTACACTCCTTTACTAGGTTCTGACTAAATTCAATGCTCGGAGGACTATTCCTCGCATCTTTATCTACCAGCACATAATCAGTGTAATCATAATTGGCTCTTGCATCGGCATTCATCACAGTGATAACTTTGGACCCACTTTCTTCATAGATACGCTTCTGCTCAGCGTATGGCATAACACAATGAATTTGAAGATAGTCAGGGTCTAGGGCGTGGGATAACTTTAACGCCATATAAGCATCCTCGGGCATGATCACTGCGGCAGTCTGGACTCCATAATCCTTCGCCAGCCCTATAAGGTCTCGCGCAAGAAATACCGAAACCTTACGTGGTGTGCGAACCGGAACGTCTACGATGAAGCCAACAGCATCAACGTCAAATTTTACTGTTTTACAGAGGTCCTCTTTGCAAGTCAAGCCGCACACCTTTATGAACATTTAAGGTCACCTCTCAGTTCGTTGAGCTTATTTAGTGCAAGCTCCTCTTCTAAAACGTCGTTGGCTATCTCAATTCCCTCAATGATGCTGCGACCTGTTCCTACAGAAATAGCTGCTCCAGCATTTAAAAGCAAGAATTCCCGCTTATATCGATCCTTGACACGCCCGTCGAAAAGCCCTTCAATGATAACTGCGTTCACCTGAGGGGTCCCACCTACTAAACTTGACTTTTTGGCAATTTCAAATCCGAAATCATCAGGCGTTAGCTCATACGTTTCTACTCGTTTGCCTCTAAGCTCGGAAACTACTGTGTAACCCGTGTTTGTGAATTCATCCAATCCATCACCGTGCACTACATAAGCCCTTTCTAGTCCAATGCCGTTTAACACGTTCGCTAAAGGTTCACACAACGTAGGATCGTATACTCCCACCACTTGGACATCTGGATATGCGGGATTTGTAAGGGGGCCCAGTATGTTGAAAATGGTTCTGAATCCAAGCTCTCTCCGTATATGAGCGACCCTCTTTACTGCTGGATGAAACTTTTGTGCGAGCATAAAGCCAAACTTTCTCTCTTCAATTGACCTTCTTACCTCTTCTAAATCCATAGCAATATTTATCCCCAGCGCAGTTAGAACATCAGCGCTGCCCGAGTGAGAAGTAACAGAATAGTTTCCGTGCTTTGCTACGAATAGTCCAGCAGCTGAAGCTACTAGAGCTGATGCGGTGCTTACGTTGAATGTTCCAGAGCTATCTCCACCAGTTCCACATGTGTCAATGAGTTCGTCATTTATGTTCGGTACGACT
>Ga0187772_10000080_pt1 | contig 35391 bp, 31 predicted proteins | sample 0116_SJ02_MP15_2_FD_133137 | JGI IMG/M metagenome (GOLD analysis project Ga0187772, IMG submission 133137) | Tropical peat soil microbial communities from peatlands in Department of Meta, Colombia - 0116_SJ02_MP15_20_MG | ecosystem: Environmental > Terrestrial > Soil > Wetlands > Peat | place... | reverse complement strand
GAGGGTCAAACTTTTAGTCGTGGGTGATATTATGATGGATCGGTCCATCTTTGGGAGAGTCTCCCGGATATCCCCGGAGGCCCCCGTTCCTGTCATCATTGCGGAAGCAGAGGACTTTAACCTCGGGGGCGCCGCAAATGTTGCTCATAATATCCGTTCCCTTGGAGGAATTGTATCGCTCTGTGGCATCGTGGGCGACGACGAAACTGGGCGGAAACTATACGAGCGAATCTTCGGAAAAGGAATCCAAACGGAAGGAATATTCTTTGAACCCGGAAGACAGACGACGGTAAAGACAAGGATCATTGCTCACCATCCGCATTACCAGCAATTGGTCCGGGTCGATCGGGAGACGACCGATCATCCCGAGGCCTCTACTTTCGGAAATCTTTCGCATTTTTTGACGGAAAAGATGGAAGATTTCGACGGGGTTGTTTTTTCTGATTATGGGAAAGGTTTATTGACGAGAAAGCTGATTCAAACCATTATTAATAGGGCGAAGCAATCCAAGAAGTTGATCATGGTTGACCCCAAGGTTAAAAATTTTTTCTTTTTTAAAGGAGCCACCGTGATTACTCCGAACACCAACGAGGCGAGTGAGGCATCAAGGATCCCTGTCACCGATCAATTCTCGGTGGAGAAAATTGGCAGAAGCTTGTTGAAGAGGCTGAAGTGCAACGCTTTGGTCATCACCCAAGGAGAAAAGGGGATGGCCATATTCGAGCCTCATCAAAAACCTTATCGTGTTCCCACGGTCGCTAAGGAGGTCTACGATGTGACCGGTGCCGGAGATACCGTCATTGGAACGATGGCTCTTGCTTTAGGGACAGGGCCTCATGTGACGGTTAAGGATGCAGCGAGCTTAGCGAACTATGCGGCGGGGATTGTAGTGGGAAAGGTTGGAACCGCAGTCGTAAGCGGGGAAGAATTACTGAAAGTAATAAAGGAGTAGACTTAGGCTTTGATTTTAGTGGGTTTTGGTCACCACTTACTAAGTAGACCACAATTGTATGGACGTTGAAGGACAAATCCCTCCTAAGGAAAAACGAATCTGAAAACAGAAAGACCCTATCTCAGCACCGGGGATAGGGCCTTTCATTCTTCATTCCGCCTTCTGTCCCTGCCTGTCAGCAGCCAAAGGTGTCAGATGCCAGATAGAAAGTGGCTATGTTTCGAGGACGAAGATGATTTCTATCCTGACCCGATATTCAATAATCTTAGAATTTTCCACTGCCACACGCATTTCGGCCACACGCATTCCAGTGATACCCCTTAAGGTCTTCGTCGCTCTCGCGAAGCCGACCTTAATGGCCTCCTCAAAACCTTTTGGAGAACCTGCAATAATTTCGGTAACCCTTGCGACTCTCGGTTCTGCCATTCTTATCACCTCCTTTTGATAAAATGGATATTATATTTTGAAGTGTATACGAGAAGCTTAGAGAATGTCAATGAGAAAAATTGGTCAAAAATGTTGATAAATCGCACGATTGTGTTATAAAATAAAAATTTGATAACATTTTCATAAGTTACATCATGTTTGACGAGACAACAAATGGGGGGATGGATGGCTTCTCGATATACTGAAAGGCATGGTTTCATTCATCAATTTATTAATCATCTATCCGTAGAGAAGAATGCTTCACCTCACACCTGCCGATGTTACCGGAGGGATTTGGAAGGGTTTCAGGATTTTTTGAAGAGTTCGGGAATGGTTCTCGGTCCTACGGGAGAGGTAGAAATAGAAAAAGTGGATCGGATAGCCATTCGGAAATATTTGAGCTTCCTCCATAGAAAAAATCGAAAGAGTTCTATCGCAAGGAAGGTTTCCGCGCTGCGTTCTTTTTTCAAGTATTTGGTCAGGGAGGAGGTGATTCCTTCCAACCCGGCCAAGGGCGTCTCAACCCCAAAGGTGGAGAAAACCCTTCCCGCCACTCTCACGGTGGACGAAGCCTTCCGGTTGATGGAATCGCCCAAAAGTGTTTCTGAAAAATCTTCAGAAGGATCAAAAGAGAAAGGGTTAAGAGATCGCGCTATTTTAGAACTCCTCTATTCCAGCGGATTGCGTGTGAGTGAATTGGTGGGATTAAATTCGAGTCAATTAGACCTCGACCTGGGCATCGTGAGGGTGATGGGAAAGGGAAGGAAAGAACGTATCGTTCCGGTTGGGATGAAGGCAATCGAGGCATTGGGGGCTTATCTGGAAGAACGAGCAGTGTTAAAGGGAGACGAGCCCATTTTCGTCAACACGTTAGGAGGGAGATTAACGGCCCGCAGCGTGGGAAGACTGATGAAGCGGTATACGAGACATTCGGGCATTTTCCGGAAAGTCAGCCCCCACAGTCTTCGCCACACGTTTGCAACGCATCTCCTCGATGCAGGGGCCGACATTCGAGAGATTCAGGAGATGTTAGGGCATTCGAGCCTCTCGACAACCCAGAGATATACCCACATCAGCACGGGAAAGTTGATGGAGGTCTATGACAAGGCTCACCCCCGCAGCTTCAGGAATGCGGATCGAAAAAATGACGGGAAGAAAGGGTAAGCACCAAACTCCTTAGAATGGAATGGAACGCGAAACAGTTCAAACTCTAAAAGCTAAATACTAAATGAACCCAAAATTAACCCCACCTAACCTCCCCTTAATTAAGGGGAGGAAGGGAGGGGTTATGTTAAAGGTTGGGTTTTGAATTTTTTCAGCCTGGAGTTTGTTTAGAGTTTAAGGTTTTGAGCTTCGAGTTTGGTGAAAGAAGAGAGGGGCAGAAAGTAGTCAAACAAAAGGAAAACGGTCAATGATTAGAATTAATGCGACAACCGTGCTCGCCGTCCGACACAAAGGGAAGGTGGTCATGGCAGGGGACGGCCAGGTGTCTCTTGAGCACACCATCATGAAGCATACCGCCAGGAAGGTCCGAAGGATTTATCATGATAAGGTTCTCGCGGGTTTCGCAGGGGCCACGGCGGATGCCTTCACCCTATTTGCAAAGTTTGAGGAAAAGCTCGACCAGTTCAGCGGAAATCTGCTCAGGGCGGCTGTAGAGTTGGCTAAGGATTGGCGAACGGATCGGATTCTCCGGAGGCTCGAGGCGTTGCTTATTGTCGCCGACTCCGAACACACGCTCGTCATCTCAGGGAATGGGGATGTCATTGAACCCGATGATGGGGTGACAGCCATTGGCAGTGGCGGACCTTATGCCCATGCCGCTGCGAAGGCACTGACCGAGTTTTCAAGCTTGGATGCGAAGGCCATCGCTGTCGAATCCATGAAGATCGCTGCCTCCATCTGCATTTATACGAATGATCAAATCATCGTGGAGGAATTGTGATGAAGACCTTCACGCCCCGTGAGATCGTCTCAGAACTGGACAAATACATCGTCGGGCAGAGGGATGCGAAGAGAGCGGTAGCCATTGCACTGAGAAACCGCTGGAGGCGTCAACAGGTTCCGGAGCCTCTCCGGGATGAGATCGCTCCCAAGAATATCATTATGATTGGTCCCACGGGGGTCGGCAAGACGGAAATCGCTCGAAGACTGGCGAAATTAGCGCAGGCTCCTTTTCTAAAGATCGAGGCGTCAAAATTCACAGAAGTGGGTTATGTCGGCCGGGACGTAGAGTCGATGATCCGGGATATCACGGAGCTGGCCGTCAATATGATGAAAGCAGAAGAGTCGCGCAAGGTCCAACAGAGAGCGGATGAGATGGCTGAAGAGAGGCTCTTAGATCTGCTTCTCCCTTCCTCTAGGAAGGGGGGACAGAAGGAAGCCGAAGATCAGCAAGCCACTCGCGAGAAACTGCGAAAGTTGCTGAAGGCAGGGAAGCTCAACGAGAAGTATGTGGAGGTGGAGGTGGTGGATCGAAACCTTCCTATCGTCGAGATCTTTTCTGCTTCCGGGTTGGAAGAGATGGATGTCAACATCAAGGACATGTTCGGGAGCCTCTTCCCGAAAAAGAAGAAGCAGAGAAAGGTGAAGGTTCCGGAGGCACTCACCACCCTCTCCCAGGAGGAGGCCTATAAACTGATTGACATGGACTCCGTGACCAAACAGGCGGTCGGGCGTGTTGAACAATCAGGGATCATCTTCCTTGACGAAATTGATAAGATTGCAGGGAGGGAATCGACCTTCGGCCCGGACGTCTCTCGCGAAGGCGTTCAGAGAGATATCCTGCCGATTGTGGAAGGGACAACGGTGACGACGAAATACGGGACGGTCAGGACAGACCATATTTTATTCGTCGCAGCCGGAGCCTTCCATGTCTCCAAACCGTCTGATCTTATTCCCGAACTTCAGGGCCGGTTTCCGATCCGTGTGGAATTGGACTCTCTGGGCAGGGCGGATCTCGTGCGAATCCTCACCGAGCCGGAAAACGCCCTGATCAAACAATACACCGCCCTGATGGAAACGGAGAGTGTCAAGGTGGAATTTACAGAGGATGGCATCGCAGAAATTGCCGAGATGGCTGCGTTAATTAATGAGAGAACGGAGAACATCGGAGCCAGGCGGCTGTATACCATGATGGAAAAATTACTGGATGAGATTTCATTCGATGCCCCCGAGATGTCCGGGAAAAGCTTGGTGATCGACGCAAAATATGTTCGCGAGAAGTTGAAAGGCTTCGTGGAGGATGAAGACCTGAGTCGGTATATTTTGTAAACACGTGTCACGTGGTCCGTGGTTCGTGTCCGGTTTGCAACACGAGTCACGATTCACGATGGATAAAAACATGCAGAACTCCATTAATAAAGCCAAGGTACTCATAGAGGCCCTTCCCTATATCCGCCGTTTCTTTGACAAAACCATCGTGATCAAGTATGGCGGAAGTGCGATGGAAGAAGAGGGGATGAAACGGAGCTTCGCCCTCGACCTCGTCCTCTTGAAATACATCGGTATCCATCCTGTTGTCGTCCATGGCGGAGGGCCTCAGATCGGTGAGATGTTGGCAAAGATGGGTAAAACGTCCCAATTCATACAAGGGATGAGGGTAACGGATGGAGAGACGATGGATGTGGTAGAAATGGTCCTCGTCGGGAAGGTAAATAAAGAGATTGTGGCGTTGATCAACCAACAGGGAGGGAAAGCCGTTGGATTGAGCGGAAAAGACGGAAGTCTCATCACCGCTAAGAAATTGAAACTAACGAGAGGACCAGGGAAGGGTGGGAGGCCCGAATTCATTGATATCGGAATGGTAGGGGAAGTAAAGACGATCAACCCAGGAGTGATCGAGGCCTTGGAAAAGGAGAATTTCATCCCAGTCATCGCACCGGTGGGGGTGGGAGAAGAAGGGGAGACGTATAATATCAACGCGGATCTGGTGGCCGGAGAGATCGCTTCTGCATTGAAGGCGGAAAAATTGATTTTACTTACCGACGTCGAGGGAGTGAAAGATGGAAGCCATCAATTGATTCCCACGCTTCATGCCAAACAAGCAAAGCGATTCATTACTCGAAAAGTCATCTCATCTGGAATGATTCCAAAGGTAACTTGCTGCCTCCATGCCTTAGAAAAAGGAGTGGCCAAAACCCACATCATTGACGGGAGAGTGGAGCATGCCATTCTGTTGGAAATTTTTACGGATGTCGGCGTCGGGACACAAATAGTCAGTTAGTCGTTAGTCTTGTAGGCGGTTAGTCACGACAAGACTACGAGACGATGCGACCAGGAGACGATCTAATGGATTCTCAAACCCTGATGACGTTGTCGGAAAAATATGTGGCCCATACGTATGCCCGTTATTCCCTCTTGCTGGTCAGAGGAAAGGGCTGTCGGGTTTGGGATTTGGAGGGAGAGGAATACCTTGATTTTGTTTCAGGCCTGGGGGTTTGCAGCTTAGGCCACTGCCACCCAAAAGTCATCAGGGCCATTCAAGATCAGGCAGAAAGACTGATCCACGTCTCGAACCTCTATTATATCGAGCCCCAGATTCAACTTGCTTCCCTTCTTTGTAAGCACTCTTTTGCCGATAAAGTTTTCTTCTGCAATAGCGGGGCTGAAGCCAACGAGGGAGCATTCAAATTAGCCCGGAAATATGCAAAGGAGAAAATGGAAAACGATCGATACGAGATCATCACCATGGAGCGATCGTTCCATGGCCGGACCCTGGCTACCCTGACCGCGACGGGTCAAGAGAAGTTCCATAAAGGTTATGAACCTCTGATGCCAGGGTTTAAGTATATTCCCTTCAACGATATCCGGGCAGTGAAGAATAGCATTGATTCGAAAACCTGTGCGGTCATGCTGGAACCCATTCAAGGAGAAGGGGGAGTGAATTGCCCGTCAGAAGGGTACCTGAAAGCCCTCCGCGAGATCTGCGATGAGAAAGGACTCCTCCTCATCTTTGATGAGGTGCAGGTAGGGATGGGCAGGACCGGCAAACTTTTTGCTTATGAGCATGACGGGGTTGAACCCGACATGCTCACCCTTGCGAAATCGTTGGCAGGAGGGGTCCCCATCGGAGCTCTATTGATTAGGAAGGGGATCGAGGAGAGCTTCAAACCGGGTGATCATGCCTCCACGTTCGGAGGAAATCCCTTGGCCACGGCAGCCGGTGTGGCAGCCTTGACAGCGATGTTAGAAGAGGGAATGTTGGAAAATTGCCAAAAGGTAGGAGACTACTTTCTCTCTCGCCTTGAAGAGATTAAAGGAAAATTTCCTTTTGTTAAAGAGGTTCGAGGGAAAGGTTTGATCCTCGGCATCGAACTGAGAATGGATGGCAGTTCTATTGTGAAGGAGATGTTGAAAAAGAAGATTCTCATCAACTGCACCATGGGGAATGTGCTCCGGTTTCTTCCTCCACTGATTATCACCCAGGAAGAAGTGGACCGGGTCGTCACAACCTTGGAGGAAGTCTTTCGGGGAATATCTTAATTGCGGAATGCGCCTGCCTTGCCCGCCTTGACGAGCCCCCGGCGAGGCAGGATGAACCCGTGGCTTTCCTCGGCTTCGCCGAGAGGCGAGCCATCGGCGAGGCAGCGATTGCTGATTGCGGAATTTAGATTCCGAAATCCGAAATTTGGAGGGTTTCAATGAAAGGCGGGGTTAAGAAGGTCGTCCTGGCTTATTCCGGAGGCCTGGACACCTCTATCATTTTAAAATGGTTGAAAAACCAGTATGAGTGCGAGGTGATTGCCTTCACCGCGGATATCGGACAGGCGGAAGAATTGGATCATTTGGAAGAAAAGGCGAGAGCCACGGGCGCCAGTAAGGTCTACATTGAGGATCTCAGAGAGGCGTTCGTTCGAGAGTATGTCTTTCCCGCAATAAAAGCCAATGCCATCTATGAAGGAACTTATCTTCTTGGTACTTCTATCGCCCGGCCTTTAATTGCCAAAAGGCAGGTTGAGATAGCCCAATTGGAGGGGGCCGACGCCGTGGCCCACGGATCCACAGGGAAGGGGAATGATCAGGTCCGATTTGAATTAACCTACTACGCACTTAATCCTTACATTCGGGTGATCTCTCCCTGGAGAGAATGGCAGTTCAAGTCGAGAGAGGAGTTGATCGCCTACGCCCGGGAAAACCGGATCCCCGTTCCGGTGACAAAGGAAAAGCCCTATTCCTCCGACCGAAATCTTCTTCATATCAGCTTTGAAGGAGGAATTCTGGAGGATCCCTGGTCTGAGGCTCCTGAGAATATGTTTATTCTCTCCGTTTCCCCCGAGAAGGCACCCGACCGGCCAACCCATACCGAAATCGATTTTGAAGACGGGGTTCCGAAACGGATTGACGGAGCGTCTCTTTCTCCAGCGGCGCTGCTATCCCGGTTGAATGAGCTCGGGGGTCGAAATGGAATCGGCCGAGTCGATATGGTGGAGAATCGTTATGTCGGAATGAAATCGAGAGGAGTCTATGAAACTCCCGGAGGAACAATCCTTCATATCGCCCATCGAGCCATAGAATCCATCACCATGGACAGGGAAGTCATGCATTTTCGGGACAGCTTGATCCCTAAGCTATCGGAGTTGATCTATTATGGATACTGGTTTTCACCAGAGATGGAGATTTTAAAGAAAGCGATTGATGAGACTCAGAACGATGTGACTGGAACCGTCCGCTTGAAGCTGTACAAGGGGAACTGTACCGTGGTCGGCAGGAAATCCGAAAAATCTCTCTACCACGGGGCATTTGCTACTTTCGAGAAGGATGCCGTTTATAATCAGAAGGATGCGGAAGGGTTCATCCGGCTCAACGCCCTAAGACTCCGCATCCGAAGGATGATGAGAGGGTAAAGACCGTGTCCGTGTCTCGTGACCGTGACCGTTTAAACGTAAGGATTATTTTTCAGGTAAATATTTCGGGATTGCGTATAAAGATTTACGGAACCGTGACGCGGATGTCGGACACGAATATTGACGAGGCATGGCATGGACGAGCGTTATCACCCGAAAGAGATTGAAGAGAAGTGGCAGAAGATCTGGGAAGGTCAGAATCTCTTTAAGGTGGCAGAAGATCCCAAGAAAGCGAAGTATTATCTTCTCGAGATGTTCCCCTATCCGTCGGGCAAGATCCACATGGGTCATGTCAGGAATTACTCCATCGGGGATGTGGTGGCTCGATATAAAAGGATGAAAGGTTTTAATGTCCTTCACCCGATGGGTTGGGATGCCTTTGGATTGCCCGCGGAAAATGCTGCCATTGAACATGGAGTTCATCCTGGTAAATGGACTTACGAAAACATTGATACGATGAGGGACCAATTGAAGCGAATGGGCTTCAGTTATGACTGGGATCGGGAGTTCGCCACCTGTGATGTTTCGTATTACAAATGGGAGCAGCTTTTTTTCGTCAGGATGTATGGGAGAGGGCTGGCCTATAAGAAGCGGTCCTCTGTCAATTGGTGCGAAATCTGCAAGACTGTTTTGGCGAATGAGCAGGTGATGAGCGACGGGACATGTTGGCGGAGCCATGCCGATGATCCGGGTGTCATACAGAAAGAGCTGGATCAATGGTTCTTCAAGATTACGGCCTACGCAGAAGAACTTCTGGAATGGTGCGATAAACTTCCCGGATGGCCCGAGCGCGTCCTTACCATGCAACGCAACTGGATTGGAAAGTCAATCGGCGCTGAAATTCATTTCCCTCTGGAGGATTCGAAGGAGGTCATTAAAGTCTTCACGACACGACAGGATACGGTTTTTGGTGCGACATTCATGAGCTTGGCACCCGAGCATCCCCTGGCCCTAAGCGTGTCAAAAGGGACTGGCCAGGAGCAAGCCGTACGAGAATTCGTCGAGAGGATGAGACGGCAGGACAAAACAAAGAGGACCGCTGAGGCGGCAGAAAAGGAAGGGGTTTTTACCGGAGCCTATTGTTTGAATCCGATGACCAAGGTCAGAATGCCTATTTTTGTGGCCAATTTTGTTTTGATGGAGTATGGGACAGGGGCGGTCATGGCGGTGCCTACCCATGACCAGAGGGACTTTGAATTTGCGAAGAAATTCGGACTTCCCTTAATTGTGGTCGTCCAACCGGAAGACCAAGCGTTAGATGCTCACACCATGACGGAGGCCTATGAAGGAGAGGGCTTTCTGGTCAACTCCGGTCCGTTTAACAGAATGGATAGCGTCAATGCCAGGGAGAAGATCGCACGGGATCTTGATGAGAAGGGACTCGGTGGAGGTAGAATTAGTTACCGATTAAGAGACTGGGGTATTTCCAGACAACGCTATTGGGGAACACCTATCCCGATTATTTACTGTGACCGATGTGGGACGGTACCCGTTCCTGAAAAAGACCTTCCTGTCGTCCTTCCCTTCAACGTGGAGATCACCGGGACGGGCGAGTCGCCTCTGGCGGGGTTGAAGGAGTTTGTGGAGACTCGATGCCCCAGGTGTGACGGCCCCGGTCGAAGGGAGACCGACACGATGGATACCTTCGTGGAATCCTCCTGGTATTTCGACCGGTTTGCATGCGCTGATTATGATAAGGGGCCTTTAGACAAGAAGCGGGTGGATTACTGGATGCCTGTAGATCAATACATCGGAGGAATTGAGCATGCGATCCTGCACCTTCTCTATTCCCGATTTTTCACCCGTGTTTTAAAAGAGATGGGATGGGTCAGTGTGGATGAGCCCTTTACGAACCTTCTGACTCAGGGGATGGTTTGCAAAGAGGTGTACGAGTGCCCCAAAGATGGTTATCTCTTTCCGGAGGAGGCGGAGGGACAAGGGGAGACGATTCATTGCCGGAAGTGTGGGGAGCAGATTTCTATCGGAAGGCTTGAAAAGATGTCCAAATCCAGAAAGAACGTGGTTGATCCTGAATACTTAATCGAGAAATATGGTGCCGATACAGCCAGGATGTTTTGCCTCTTCGCCTCTCCGCCCGAAAAAGACCTTGATTGGAACGACCTAGGAGTGGAGGGGTCAGCTCGTTTTCTGAATCGAGTCTGGAGGCTCTTTTATGAGCAGCACCGTCGTCTCCAAAATGTGAAGCCGCTTCCTTTTGGAACGATCCTTGAAGGAGGTCAAAAGTCCCTGCGGCAGAAAACCCACAAGACGATCAAAAAGGTAACGGAAGACATTGAACGATTCCATTTCAATACTGCGATCAGTGCTGTCATGGAGCTGGTGAACGAGATCTATCTTTCCGAGATCAAAGACAATGAAGACGATGTTTCCAGAAGGGCGATGCACGAGGCGGTCGAGACGGTTGTCATTTTGCTCTCACCCTTTGTGCCCCATTTCGCAGAAGAACTCTGGGAAGCTTTGGGAAATCGCGAATCTGTCATCAAAACCCGGTGGCCCGATTACGATCCAGAATCCGTTCTGAAAGAGGAAATATTGATTGTCATTCAAGTAAACGGAAGATTGAGGGATCGGATGACAATCCCTGCCTCGTACGGAGAGGAGGAGGTAAAGACGTGGGTACTGAAAAGCGAGAGGATCAGGAAATTGGTTGAAGGCAAAGAGATCAAACGGGTGATCCTCGTCCCTAAGAAGCTGGTCAATATTGTGTGTTGATAGGGGAACAAATGCGGAATGCAGAATTGGGAATTCGGAAGTTAGTGCACTCGGCTGACGGAATTGTAGGAAGATTCCGCAATCCCTGCCTCGCCGATAGCTCGCCTCGGGAGGCTCGCCTCTCGGCGAAGCCGAGGGAAGCTACGAGCTCATCCTGCCTCGCCGGGGGCTCGTCAAGGCGGGCAAGGCGGGCGCAATCCCTGCCTCGCCGATGGCTCGTCAAGGCGGGCAAGGCAGGCGCAATCCGCAATGGCATCAGGGTACTGTTGATCCTGTGCATGATGTCTCTTGTAGCCTGCGGATACCAGATGGTGGGAAAGGAGACACATGTTCCTCCTGGTCTGAGTTCCATTGCCATCCCCACTTTCAAAAACAAGACCTTTCAGCCTGGGATTGAAATTGCATTCACTCAAGCTTTTCTAAACGAGTTCATCCTGGATAGAAGGGTGAAGGTGACAGACCGGGCAGAGGCAGATTCAATTCTGGAGGGCGCTGTCGTATCTTTTACGGCCTACCCAGCCACCCTTGATGCATCCGGTTTCGTTTTGGAATATGTCATGACTGTCACGGTCACTTTTTCTCTCAAAGACCGTGCAGGGAAGGTTCTTTGGGGGGTGAACAATGCAAGTCAAACCCAATGGTTTCAGGGTTCATCCGTCGGCCCTACCAACGAAGCGGCGAAGCAAGTTGCCATCCAAAAGGCAGCAGCAGCAATGGCAGACGTAATTCTACAGCGTTTCTTTTCTAATTTCTGACCTTACACCCCCATCTCTTTCCCCGCTCTCGAGGGGAAGGAGGGAGAAATATTCATGTACACCGCTTCCGATTTAAGAAAAGGCTTAAAAGTCATCATTGGCGGAGAGCCTTATATTGTAACGGCTTTTGAATTTTCGAAGCCCGGGAAAGGCCAAGCCCTCTACCGGACAAAACTGAGGAATATGGTCACAGGCTTCACCATTGATAGAACGTATCGCGAGGGAGAAACATTCGAGCCCGCTTCATTAGAAGAACGGGCGATGCAGTTTCTTTACAAGGAAGGCGATCACTACCACTTCATGGATAACGAAACCTACGAGCAGATCATCATTAGCGAAGAGTCTCTGGGAGACGCCAAGAACTTTCTCATTGAAAATTTTAATGTGGAGGTCCTAATGTTCGGAGAGAGAGCGATTGGCGTCGAGTTGCCGAACTTTGTCAATCTCAGGGTGGTCAAGACAGAGCCTTGGGTGAGAGCGGATACCTCAAAGGCGGATTTCAAACCCGCGACGTTAGAAACAGGTTACATCCTTCGCGTTCCTCCGTTCATCGAAGAAGGCGAGCTGATCACCATTGATACCCGGACGGGTGAATTTTCGAAGCGGGTCAAAGAGTAGGTTCGTGGTGAAAAACTGGCCACTCGCGAGACGTAGGAGAGCCCTTCAACAAAGGGCGTGCATCGTTCAGGGGATTAGGCAGTTTTTTGTAAAAGAAGGTTATCTGGAAGTAGAGACTCCCCACCGGATACCCGCTCCCGCACCGGAATCTCATATTGAAGCCGTTCCTTCCGATCCGTGGTTCCTTCATCCCTCTCCCGAACTATGCATGAAACGTATGATGGCAGCGGGATATGACAGGATCTTTCAAATCTGCCGGTGCTGGCGAGAGAGAGAACGGGGGAATAAGCACCTTCCTGAGTTTACCCTTCTGGAGTGGTACAAAGCAGGGGGTGACTACCGTTCCTTGATGAGTGAATGTGAGAAACTGATCCGATCTGTTGCCGCGGCCATTGGTTTGGGGGAAAAGATTATTTTCCGCGGCCGTCAAATCGATCTGTCCAACCCATGGGAAAGGATTTCCGTCAAAGAGGCGTTTCACTGTTACGCCCTGACCTCTGTGCCAGAGGCACTGGAGAAAAGTCTTTTTGATGAGATCATGGTTCGAGACATTGAGCCGAATCTCGGGGTAGATAAACCGACGTTTATCTACGACTACCCTGCTCAGCGAGGAGTGCTGGCCCGGTTGAAAAAAGAAGACCAAACGGTGGCAGAGCGTTTTGAACTTTATATGGGCGGTTTGGAACTGGCCAATGGCTTTTCGGAGCTCGTGGATTCACAAGAACAGAGAAAACGGTTCCAGGCGGAAAATGAAAACCGCAAATCGAATGGCAAGCCTATTTATTCGATGCCGGACAAATTTTTGGCTGAATTGGATGAGATGCCTCCATCGGCTGGCATCGCACTCGGGGTGGATCGGTTGGCCATGGTTTTTTTAGATTCCGAGACGATTGATGAAGTAGTGGCTTTTACTCCGGAAGAACTCTGAATCCTTACGTGGTTTAATTTGAGAATCCACTTCTTATATTTGAGAGAACGACCCTAATGCTCCCCTCCCCTGGGAGGAGGGGACGAAGGGGAGGGGGACTATGGTCTTTATTGACCCCCACCTTTATCTTCCCCGTCAAGAGACTATGTCGTAATTGTAGGGGCTTGATTTATCAAGCCTACTAACAGGGCTCAATGAATTGAGCCGCTACAACATATTGTGTGATAATTCATAATACGACCCAGTCTTCAAAGGGGGGGAGATTCTTTTTTTTGGAAAATTTCAAGTTATGTCTTTTTGGACCGAAAAGAGCAGAATTGTCGTTACCTGTGCTAAGGGAGTCGCGCCTTTTTTGAAACAGGAGGTCCTCTCTTTAGGGTTTCGGGTCCTATCCGAGGGAAAGGCAGAGATCGAAACAGAAGGAACGATGGAGGATACCCTGAGGCTTAACTTGCTGGTTCGTACTGGGCAGCGGATCCTTTTTCTCCTTGAGTCATTCAGTGCGAAGACCCCCGACGAGCTCTATAAGAGGATCTCAAGAATCAGTTGGGAGGATTATATCTCGGAGCACAGTTATTTCTCTGTCACGTCTTCTGTCCATAACCCGACCATTAAGGATTCGAGGTTTGCAAATGTGAGATGCAAAGATGCCGTGGTGGATAGGATTAAAGATAGGCGTGGACACAGGCCGGATACCGGCCCTCAACGAGACAGGGTCGTGATTCATCTCTACTGGAGAGGTAATCTATGCCAGGTTTTTTTCGACACGTCGGGAGAACCGCTGTCGAGACGTGGATACAGAATGATTCCTCTCAAAGCGCCGATGCAGGAAACCCTGGCTGCGGCTGTGGTTCTTGCAACCGGTTGGACAGGGGACGGGAATTTTATTAGCCCGATGTGCGGTAGCGGAACACTTGCCATTGAGGCAGCATTAATCGGTCTCGGCAGGGCGCCGGGTTTATTAAGAAGTAATTATGGCTTTATGCATCTAAAGGATTTTGACGACCCCTCTTTTAAAACGCTTCGCAGGAAGATACGAGCAGAAGCCAGGGATAAATTGAAGGGAAGGATCATTGCCACAGATATCAGCCAGCAGGCCGTCGAATCAGCAAAGAAGAATGCGGCGACAGCTGGCATAGACCGTTTCATCGAGTTTGGTGTCTGTAACTTTTCAGAAACACCCGTCCCGGATGGTGGAGGAGTGGTACTCCTGAACCCTGAATATGGTGAGCGGATGGGTGAGATAGAAGAGCTGAAGAAGATCTACCGGGGGATTGGCGATTTTTTTAAGAAGAAATGCAATGGGTATACGGGGTACGTTTTTACTGGCAATCTCGACTTGGCAAAGAAAGTAGGATTGAGAACGAAGAGAAAGATGCCATTTTTTAACGGCCCTATCGAGTGCAGGTTGTTGGAATATGACCTCTATGAGGGGAGCAGAAAGAAGGAAAGCACCAATCTCCAAGCACGGATCAAGTAATTTTCTTACGGGATGTCGTCTCTCGAACCTTAACCCCCCTTCATCCCCCCTTAGTCTAAGGGGGGAAAAGAGGGGCGTTAATCAGCAACCGCGGCGAAAGAAAACTTGATGTCAAAAAAAGATTCACAAATCTATCCTGTTTATTTGCTCTACGGTCCTGAGGATTACCTCATTGAAGAGGAAATTCAGGGAATCTTAAGCTGCACACTTTCAGAAAAGGAAAGGGGATTTAATTTTCACCACTTCGATGGTGAGGAACATAGCGCCCAGGAAATCGTCCAGACAGCTCAAACCCTTCCTATGTTTTCTAAGTATCGGTTTGTTCTTGTCAGTGAAGCAGATGACATGAACAAAGAGAAGGTGGAAGGAGTGATGGAATATATTAAGAAACCTTCCCTCTCGACGTGCCTCGTCCTGTACGGTCAAGCGATAGGTCCATGGAAGGGATATCGGAAAGAGATCGAAAAGGTTGGGAAAGTGATTGAATACCCACGATTGAAAGGGAGGACGTTGGTTTCCTGGACGAAGAATAGAATGAAGGAGAAGGGGAAAACGCTTTCGGGCGAAGCTGCAGACTTTTTAGTTGAGGTCGTAGGAGATCACCTATACGACCTCGATAGCGCCCTGGAGAAGGCTTTTTTGAGTGTGGGTGAGAAACAGACCATCGAAATCTCCGATACGGAAGAGATTACCTCGGAAGTCAGGATCAGCACGGTCTTCGATTTAACGGATGCCATTGGTCATCAAGGCCTAGAAAAGGCACTCGGAATTTTGGGAAAGGCCATGGAGTTAGGGGCTATTTCATTTAAAAAGGAGGAAGAGCTCTCAAGGAAGGACCCTGTGCCATTACTATTAGGCATGATGGCAAAGCAATATTGGAGTATGCTGGTGATCAAGCAGATGAGTTCTTATCAAGGGGATATAGGAGCATTAGCCAGAGAATTGGGAACATCTCCATGGAATATAAAGAAATTGACAGATCAGGGGAAGAATTTCTCCGAAGCTTCACTACGGGAAGGAATTGTAAAGTGTCATCAAACCGATCTAGCTGTTAAGAGGAGCCGGGGGCCAAAAGATCTTTTGATGGAAAAGTTGGTGATCGACCTCTGCCGGCCTATGAATCCCCCCTCTCTCCCGTTTAGAAAAGGGGGGTAGGAGGGGATTTGATTCGATATGCATTAAGCAGGTTTGGTCTTAAGAGCGTTGACTTCCCGGGTCAGCCGGGAGATTTTTCTGGCACAGGTATTCTTATGGAAGACACCTTTGGAGCGAGCCTTCTGGATGAGAGGGATTGACTTTGATAAAGCCTTCTGGGCCCCTTCAACATCGTTCTTCGCAACGGCTACTCTCACCTTTTTTATTGAAGACTTCACTGCGGTTTTGATATTAAGGTTTCGAAGCCTCCTTTTCTCATTTTGTCTTGCCCGTTTGATCGCCGATAAATGGGTTGTCAAAATTTAACCTCCTTTCTTTGACCCCTTACCGATCCCTCTCCAGCCTGGCAAGAGGCAAACGTTAAGAGATGATTGATTTTTTTAACACTTTAAGATAGCGTGTGTCAAGGTCTGGAAGAACGAATTAGCCGAATGGTAACGAATTTCATAAGTTTGGTTTATTCGTGACCTTCGTTGTCATTCGCGTCATTCCCACCATGTCAGAAAACCATAAAATTACCAAAGCGGCTACTATCATCGGAATGGGAACGCTCCTCAGCCGGATCTCTGGCTTCATCAGGGACATGGTTGTTGCGTATTTTTTTGGGGCCCGGATGGCAACCGACGCTTTTTTTGTTGCTTTCCGCATTCCTAACCTTTGGAGGCGGCTGGTAGGAGAGGGCTCGATGACCGTCTCGTTTATTCCAGTTTATACGGAATACCTCACGCAGCGTACCGAGAAGGAATCGGAAGAAGTCACGCATATTGCCTTTACGATTGCAGGAGCCCTGCTATTCGTTTTGACGAGTCTGGGAATCATCTTCTCCCCAATTTTGATCAAAATTTTCGCTCTCACATGGTCCCCGACCTCAGAGAAATTTCAACTTGCTGTTACCCTCAACCGGATCATGTTCCCCTATCTATTTTTCGTTGGGTTATTCGCTCTCTCCATGGGGATTTTGAACTCCCTTAGACATTTCTTTGCACCGGCGTTTTCTACCGTTTTCCTCAATCTTTCGATCATTGTCTCAGTGTTCCTGTTCTATTATCACCTTCGAAAACCGGTGATGGCGTTGGCGATCGGTGTTCTTACAGGAGGAATGCTTCAATTTTTCTTCCAGCTTCCTTTTTTAATAAGAAAGAAGATTCGTTTTCGATTCAATTTCAATTTTCGGCACCCGGCCATTAAGCAAATCGGACTTCTGATGGTTCCGGGACTGATTGGGACCGCCGTGTATCAGATCAATGAAGTCGTCGATACGATCTTCGCCACTTCCCTCCCTGACGGAAGCGTCTCTTATCTCTTCTATGCGGGTCGACTGATGGAGTTTCCATTGGGAATTTTTGTGATTGCTATCGGAACAGCAGCACTCCCGAGCTTTTCGGCACTGGTTGCGCAAGGGAAGACCGAGCAATTCAAGGAGACGGTCTCGTTCGCCTTTCGTCTGGCTTCGTTCATTTGTATCCCTGCAATGCTGGGCCTTATCTTTCTCAAGACCCCTATCCTTAATCTGCTTTTTCAAAGGGGGGCGTTTGACTATCTGGCAACCAGAATGACGGCGAGAGCTCTCTTATGTTATTCCGTGGGCCTATGGGCGATTGGAGGAGTCAGGGTTCTTGCTCCGGCTTTTTATTCTCTTCAGGATACAAAGACCCCTTTAAAAATTGGCCTCATCTGTCTGGGGGCCAATGTCATCCTGATCCTTGTCTTCATACATCCTTTGAAACATGCAGGCCTGGCATTGGCTACCGGTCTCTCCTCCATATTGAACCTCATTCTTCTCTACCGGAAGTTGAATCAGAGATTGGGCGGATTAGATGTAGCAAAAAATATCAAATCGCTCCTGAAAACTTTTTTATGCGGTCTTCCGATGGGATGGGTGGCTTATTTGATCTGCTCCGTCGGGGATTGGACGGGTTCCGGAAATACGATCGAAAAGGTTTTTCTCCTGGTAGCCGGGATGATTGCCGGCATAGGAGTCTATTTGGCAAGCTCCTATTGGATGAAGAATGAGGAGATGCTTTTTTTGTTAAATATCGTTAAGGGAAGGATAAAACGTTAAGCAGGGATACTGAGGCGGCTCACTCCAATCGCCATACTTGATCCCCAGGTAAGGTTCCTATGGAAAAGACGGCAGATGTCGTCATTATCGGAGGCGGGATTGTAGGGCTGAGCATTGCTTACTATCTTGCCCTGAAGAGGGCGGGAAGGATTGTCCTCTTCGAGAAGGGACAATTGGGAGAAGGTTCCACCGGCCGTTGTGTGGGAGGGATACGAACCCAATTTTCCACAGAGATTAACATTCGTTTCTCACTCGAATCGCTGAAGACCTTCGAGCAGTTCGAAGAGGAGTTCGGAATTAATCCAGAATTTAAGAAAATCGGGTATCTTTTTTTGGCAACCACGGAACAGGAGATAGGGGTCTTCAGGGAGAATATAACGCTCCAAAGAAAATTTAACATTCCTGTCGAATTTTTGAGCCCCGAAGAGATTAGGTCCCGCTGGCCCTACTTAAGAACAGAGGACGTCCTTGGAGGAACATTCTGTCCCAAGGATGGGTATGCTGGCTCCAGTGAAATCCTGTCGGGGTTCGTCAATGGTGCAAAGAGGGCAGGAGTGAAAATTTACGAAGGAATGGAGATCGTCGGGATCTCTCTGGCAAAAGGAAGGGTTCGGAGTGTCAGAACAAAGGGTGAAGAGATTTTTGCTCCCGTGGTTGTCAATGCCGGAGGACCTCATGCCGCCTCCATTGGAGGAATGGCAGGTATCAACATTCCCGTTAAGCCTTTGAGAAGGCAGATCTTTATCACGGCTCCTTTCCATCTGACCGACTCTCCCATTCCGCTGACGATTGACTTTCATAGAGGGTGGTATTTCCGCCAAGAAGGGAACGGGTTACTTCTTTCTGGTCCATTAGATCTGGAGCCGAGTTTTAACCTTAACACAGAATATGAAGCCATGGCCGAGACTTCAGAGAATGCAATGTTCCGTGTCCCGGCTCTCGAGAAAGCTCGTATCGCAAGGGGATGGGCGGGGCTCTACGAAATCTCGCCGGATCGTCATGCCATTCTGGGGAAAGTTCCTGCGGCTCCGGGACTTATCCTCGCCAATGGTTTCAGTGGACACGGATTTCAGCACAGCCCTGCGGTAGGAAAAGTGATCTCGGAGTTGATCACAGACGGAGTGGCCCGTACGATCGACATCTCCTCGCTTTCTATAGAACGTATCGAAAAAGGGAAGTTGGTGTTAGAGCCTATGACCGCCTTTAAAGAGTAACCCCTCGTTAGAAATGGTGGGGCCTTGACCCCGCCCGAAATAAGGATTTGTTGCTTTCATTTCTACCATCCTCAGCAGAAATACTCGGCTTACCAACGGGGTAACTCTCTAATCTGTCTCCCCATTTACTAAGAAAACCCTCCGGCAAGGCTAATCTCCAATGTCTTTCAGATGTTAACTCATGAAGAGTCGTGTAGCAGAACGTTAATAAGCGTCAAATCATGTCATGGAAAAAGGTCAGACGATAAGCACTTATCGCCGCATTTGGCATTTCTAATATTGAGTTTTTAGCAAAGTCTATATATAATGATAATAGATCAAAGGATTGGATTCTGTCGGAAAGGTTTGGTGATTAAGATGGAACGGAACCTTTTTGGAAGCGAAAGCGAAAAAGGGTCCTTTGCGTCTTCTTCAGCGGAAGATCGAATTGAATCTATTCAGTCTAAATTAGATTTTTTGTCAAATGGGCAAAATGCCCCTTTTTTGACCTCCCTTTTTATTGATTTAGTCCGAGGTATTAAGAGCAATCTCGCTTCCATTAAAAATTATACGCAAATTTCCCGAGGAAAATTCAGCGATAGGGAGTTCGGCGAATATTATTATCGGACGGTGAATGAGGATATTGAGAAGGTGAATATGGTATTGAATAGCCTTCTCGATTATATCAAGGTTCACACGCCGATCAGAAAAGCAAACACGGTTCACCATATCATGGAGGAGGTGTTGAAGAGGCACCAGACTGAGCTGGACGAGAAGGGAATCAAGGTCCTAAAGAGATTGGAAAAGGATCTTCCAGAAACTGTCGTTCCTGATGAACAATTGAAGTATATTCTCACTTCTCTCCTTCAATACGCTGTGGCTTTCACACCTCCCAATTGGAACCTTGGCCTTTCGACGAAGTCCTTGGTTCTTGACAACGGGGCCACCGAGGTTGAAAGTTTATTCAAAGGGGAAGGGAAGTATGTCGAGATCTCGGTCGTTTTTCTGGGGAGTCAAAGACCGAGCGAACCGGCATCGGGAACGGCTGCAACCCAAAAGGGAGAGACGCCGGATCTCATTCTTCGTTTTGTTAAAGAAGTGGTGCTGCATAATCATGGGATGATGAAGGTGGAAGCCGACGAAAAGAAAACGAAGACAGTGATCTCCGTGAGATTCCCCGTCGAGCGGAGAAAAGTAGTCTACTATCAAACGTTGAATTGATACAAACGCATCAAGTCCTCTGAGGCTGCGCGTAAGGGATTTTTTTCCAGTCTCGTTGCAATTTCAATCAAGTTAGGTTATTTTAGCTTAAAATAATATCGAGGATTAACCATGGCAAAAGTCTGCGACATCTGTGGAAAGGGGCCGGTCTTCGGACACAACGTAAGCCATGCCAATAACAAGACCCGAAGAGTTTGGTATCCCAACCTTCACAAGATAAAGACCCTCAAACAGGGAAGGACCATTCATATGAAGGTCTGTTCCCGATGCCTTCGCTCAGGGCTAATCACCAAGGCCGCCTGAAAACATAGTCACGTAGTGTTGTAGTCCAATAGTCTCATGGTCTTTTAGTAGTCTTTTGGCTTTGAGACTAAGCGACCGCAAGACTAAAGAACTATGTGACTATTTAGGATTCGGCCTGCATCTCCGCCCTCAATCTTTCTACTTGATGGACCCCTTTAATCCTGCCGAGAGCCCTGATCACTTTGTTCAGATGGTTCAAATCTCGAATTTCTACCTCGAAAGTGCTGACGGCGGATTTATCCTCCGTCGTATCCACCCTGGCATTCTTGATGTTGGCTTCGTTGGAAGAAATTGAATTGCTGATTTCAGCGAGCAACCCCTTCTTGTCCTCGGAATAGATTCGGATTCTCACAGGATAGATGTATTCCTTCTTCGAATCCCATTCTACTTCAACCTTGCGATGAGGGTCATCGTCTATCGCGTTCTGGCAATCGACGGTATGGATCGTTACGCCTCTCCCCCGGGTGATGAATCCCACCACTTTATCCCCCGGGACGGGATTGCAACACCCCGCATAGCGCACCATCACATTATCGATCCCCCTGATCAGAAGAGCGTCCTTAGGCGCGCGGGTAATTTTTTGAATGAGATGTTTAAGGCGTCCCCCTTCCAGCTCTTCCTTCTGTTGTTCCAATTTTTCCTGGGGAAGGATCTTTCCGATGATTTGATTGGCGGTGACCTTCCCGTAACCCACGGCGGCGATGAGATCCTCGACTCCCTGGAAACTGAATTCGTTAGCCACGTTGACCAACTCGCCCGACTTGATCAATTTGGTCTGCTGGAGCCCATACTTTTGGAGCTCTTTCTCCAGGATGTCTTTTCCGAGGGTGATCGATTTTTCCCTCTCTTCCGCCGTGAACCATTGGCGAATTTTTGTCTTGGCCCGCGAGGTTTTGACTAACTTGAGCCAATCCTTGCTCGGCCTCTGATTGGGGGAAGTGAGAATTTCGACGGTATCCCCGCTTCGCAGTTCATACCTCAGGGGAACGATCTTCCCGTTAACCTTGGCGCCCACACAATGATTCCCGACGTCGGAATGGATGCTATAAGCGAAATCGACAGGGGTCGATCCGATGGGGAACTGCCTCACCTGCCCCTTCGGGGTGAAGATGTAGACTTCATTGGGGAAGAGATCCACCTTGAGACTTTCGATAAATTCTTGATTGTCCTTTAGATCTCGCTGCCACTCCAAGAGCTGCCTCAGCCAGGTAAAACGCTTATCCTCGGCCTCTTCAACCACCTTTCCCTCTTTGTATTTCCAATGGGCGGCAATGCCTTCCTCCGCAATCTTGTGCATTTCGTGTGTTCGAATCTGGATCTCGATCCGTTCTCCATAAGGTCCGATGACTGTCGTATGAAGGGATTGATACATGTTTTCTTTGGGAAGGCCGATGTAGTCCTTGAATTTCCCCGGGATGGGTTTCCAGATGGAATGGATAATGCCTAACACGTCGTAGCACGCTTTAATGGAATTGACGACGACTCGGAAAGCAGTGATATCATAGACTTGATCAAAATCGATGTTTTGTTCTTTCATCTTCAAGTAGATGCTGTAAGTCTGTTTTAATCGGCCGGTCACTTCGCCCTCGATGTGATTTTCATAAAGTTTTTTCATCAACGTGCGCTTCACTTCTTCTATGTAACGGGCTCTCTCCTTCTCCTTTTTCGCGATCTTGCGCCGAATCTCCTCGTAGAGTTCAGGATGGAGGTACTGAAAGGCCAGGTTCTCTAACTCCGATTTGATCCAGTCGATCCCGAGGCGATGGGCCAAAGGAGCATAGATGTCAATGGTTTCTTGGGCGATCTCCGCCTGTTTTTCTGGAGAATGATATTGAAGCGTCCGCATGTTATGAAGACGGTCAGCCAGTTTGATCAGGATGACCCGAATATCCTTTACCATCGCCAGTATCATCTTGCGGAAATTCTCTGCTTGGTGCTCTTCGGAGGATCGTAGAGAGATGCGGCTGATCTTGGTCAGGCCGTCCACCAACTGAGCGATTTCTTCGCCGAAGTTTTCCTGGAGCTCCTTCGAGGTAGTGAGCGTATCCTCCACCGTATCGTGAAGCAGTCCGGTCGCCACACTCGCAACGTCGAGTTTCAGTTGGGTCAAGATTCCAGCGACTTCTAAGGGATGATTCAGGTAAGGTTCTCCGGAGAGGCGGACCTGCCCTAAATGAACCTTGGCAGAAAAGACATAGGCCTTCTTTAGGAGCTCGATATCCGCGTTAGGTTGATAGGAAGTTAGCCTTTCAAGGACATCGTTGAATCTTAGCATTTTACAAACTCATCTTACTCGTAACTATAAGAAAATTCAAGAGGGTTCGCTTCCACTCATTCCCTCCCAGGGGAGAAGGAGCAGGGGGGAAAAAGTTTTGACAGGAATCCTGATAGAATTTATAATGGTGTTCTTTAAGTTTTAGGATAGGTTAGAAGATGAAACGGATCCTACTGATCGTCATCGCCGCTGTCGTCACAGCCGGTCTTCTCTACTATTTCCTGATGAGAGAAAGGGAGGAAGAGGGAATTTTCATAAAGGTATCCGGGAACATAGAGGCCACGGAGGTAGACATAGGGTTTAAAGTCTCCGGAAGGATTGTCAGTCGTTCTTATGAAGAGGGGGATTGGGTGGATCAAGGAAAGATTCTGGCCAAATTGGACGATGAAGATCTCCGCAACCGCCTCGAAGTGGCACAGGCGACGTTGATGTCGGCGCAAGCTCGATTGAGCAAACTGCTTGCGGGGTCAAGGCCGGAAGAAATAAGACAGGCGGAGGCCGAACTCAACCAGGCTAAGTTCGACCTGGACAATAAGGAGACCCAGTACGAACGGATGAAGTCCCTTTTCGAGAAGAAGGTTGTTCCTAAAGAGACGTCCGACAACGCCGAGGCTGCGTTTAAGATCGCCAAGGCCGCCTTTCAAAGAGCTAGAGAGAACTACCTTCTGGTGAAGGAGGGGCCGAGGAAGGAGGATATCGAGGATGCGAGAGCTCAAGTGGATCAAGCCCGGGCCTCTGTGAAGCTGGATGAGACACAGCTCAGCTATACTACGCTCTATTCTCCGATATCCGGAGTCGTTCTGGTCAAATCCGGGGAAATCGGCGAGGTTGTCAATCCAGGGACTTCCGTTCTTACCATGGCCGACATCGAAAAAGTATGGTTGAAGGCCTATATCCCGGAGACGAACCTCAGCGAGGTAAAATGGGGTCAGGAAGTCATTGTGACGACAGACCTTCGGCCGAAGAAAGAATACAGAGGGAGAATCTCTTTCATCTCTTCTCAGGCCGAGTTCACACCGAAACAGATTCAGACGGAAAAGGAGAGGGTGACCCTCGTCTACCGAATCAAGGTGGATATTTCGAATAAGGATCATGAACTCAAACCTGGGATGCCAGCCGACGGCCGGATCCTACTGGCTTCGTCTTCGCCTAAAAGACAATAACGCTGATGGTTTCATGAAAATAATAGTTGTGTTTTTAAATCCCAAATCCCAAATTACAAATTCCAAACAAATTCCAAATCCAAATCTCGAGTGACCCCCTCACCCCACCCTCTCCCCTTAGGGGAGAGGGAAAGGAAGAGGGGTTTTGAAATTTTGAATTTTGTACATCGGATTTTATTTGTAATTTGGTGTTTGGGATTTGGTGCTCGTATTTCTATGTTCTCCATTCAAACCAACCATCTGTCTAAGTCTTTCGAATCGTTGTCGGCCGTCAAAGACCTGAACTTGGAAGTGAAAACAGGGGAGATCTTTGGTCTGGTAGGGCCGGATGCCTCCGGGAAAACGACGACCATCCGGATGCTGTGCGGGATCCTCCCCCCTGATGGAGGGGAGGCAAAGGTCGCGGGGTATGATATTCACAAGGAGGCGGAATCCCTAAGAGAAAAAGTCGGTTATCTTCCTCAGCGATTCGGGCTCTACGGGGATCTTACCGTTCTCGAAAACATCCATTTTTACGGAGATCTCTATCAAGTCCCAAAACAGGAGAGAAAGGAGCGGATCGAAAGGCTCCTTCAATTTGCCAACCTGAAACCTTTCGGGAAACGAAGGGCCCAGGACCTCTCCGGCGGGATGAAACAAAAGCTGGGTCTGATCTGTGCTTTGATCCATACGCCTCAAATCCTCTTTCTTGATGAACCGACCACAGGGGTCGATCCGCTTTCTCGAAGAGATTTCTGGATCATCCTTTACGATTTGTTGAAAGAGGGGGTAACCATCCTTTTCTCGACTTCTTATCTGGATGAAGCCGAGCGCTGCAGCCATGTCGGCCTGATTTATCACGGTGACCTGCTCATTGCGGATACTCCCTCTGCCGTGAGGGCCCGAATCGGGGGGACGATATTGGAACTGCGGGTGGAGGACCGTCAGAAAGGAATGAAATTGCTTGAAGGGATCGAGTTTATTCGAAGCCTGGTCTTATCCGGGGATAAAATCCACGTTCACGTCGATGATCCTCAAAAGGCGGAAAAAAGGATTCGAGAGATTCTGAGCAAACAGGGGATGAAGATTGTCGATTTATTGGTGGTCCGCCCCTCGCTTGAGGACGCCTTTGTCTCCATGGTCCAAAACAAAACGATGAACGATGAACAGTAAACGATAAGTTCATAGTCCATCGTTCATTGTTCATCGTTTGGATGGATAAACTTCGATGAGTGATTATGTCGTTGCTGTCGAAAACTTAACCAAAACCTTCGGCGATTTCCTCGCTGTAGACCATATCCGCTTTCAGGTGGAAAAGGGAGAGATCTTCGGATTCCTGGGTCCAAATGGGGCCGGCAAGTCGACGACCATCCGAATGCTCTGCGGACTTTTGCTGCCTACTTCGGGAATAGGGCAGGTTGCAGGATTCGATATCATGAAGGAGCCGGAGAAGATAAAGCAAGCGATCGGGTACATGTCCCAGAAATTTTCACTTTACGATGACCTAAAGGTTGTTGAAAATCTCCATTTTTTTGGAGGAATTTACGGCCTCTCGGGCTCATCACAGAAAAGGAGAGAAAATGAGGTTTTCGGGATGATCGGCCTTCAAGATGTCCAAGATCGAATCACCCGAACGCTTGCTGTCGGGTCGAAACAGCGCCTCGCACTGGGATGTGCCATTCTCCATGAGCCTTCCATCCTATTCTTGGATGAACCTACCTCAGGGGTCGATCCGATCTCTCGAAGAAATTTCTGGAGTCTCATTCAACAGATGGCAGAAAGGGGTGTGACCACCTTTGTGACCACCCACTACATGGACGAAGCGGAGTATTGCGACCGCTTGGCCCTGATCTACCAGGGAAAGATCATCGCCATGGGAACGCCTTCCGAATTAAAAGTGAAGACTCTCCCACAGGGAATATTCGAAGTGGAATGTGATCCTCTCGTTACGGCTCTGGACCTCCTGAAGAAAGAGCCCTGGGTCTCGGACTCAGCCGTATTCGGAGACGGGCTTCATGTGGTCGGTAAGGAAGGCATCGATTTGGAGCGAGAAATCAACGCCCTTTTCCGAAAACACGGGATCCTTCTCAAGAGAATGGGAAGGATCAGGCCTTCCTTGGAGGATGTTTTCGTTTCACTGATTGAGGGAAAGGAGAAGCAGTGAATTTCTCCCGTACGTGGGCCATCGCGAAAAAAGAGTTTTTCCATATTTTCCGGGATCCAAGGAGCCTGGCACTGGTGATCCTCATGCCTGCTCTCCTGATGCTCCTCTTTGGATACGCCGTCACCCTCGATGTGAAGAAAATCTCAATGGCTGTCTTAGATCGAGACCGCACCCAGGAGAGCTTGAACTTCATCCAACGATTCAGCGCCTCTCCCTATTTCCATCTTCGCTTTTGGGTTCGAGACGAGAAGGAGATCAGGCGGCTCATCGACCAGGGTGACGTGAAGATCGGGTTGATGCTTCCCTGGGATTTTTCAAAAACAATCAAGGCAGAGAAGGTCGTTCCGATTCAAGCGTTAATCGACGGAGCCGATGCCAATACAGCCAGTCTTATTCTCAGTTATGCCCAGGCGATTGCCCGGGATTACACTCAGGAGAAAACCGTTCTGAAGGTCACGAGGATGGGAGCACAGAGAGTGAACTTTCCCATCGAAGCGCGGCCCAGGGTCTGGTTCAATGAAGATCTGGAGTCGAAGAATTATTTCATACCGGGACTGGTTGCGGTGATCATGTCGATCATCGGAGTGCTTCTTACCGGACAGGTGATCGTTCGGGAATGGGAGAAGGGGACGATGGAGCTTCTCATCTCTACGCCTGTTCGAAAAGAAGAACTGATGATTGGAAAGCTGTTCCCCTATTTTTTCTTAGGCCTATTAGACTTATCCCTGGCCGTTCTGATGGGCAAATGGGTCTTTCAGGTGCCCTTGAGAGGAAGTGTCGCCCTACTTCTTGCTCTCTCTTGTATCTATATTTTTGTAGCCCTGGCCCTCGGTTTGACCATTTCCACCTTTGCCAGGACACAGCTTTTAGCCAATCAGATGGCTATGATCACCGGGTTTCTGCCCACCTTCCTCCTCTCCGGATTCACCTTCTCGATCGCCAACATGCCCACCTGGCTCCAGATCATTACCTATGGGATTGCGCCTCGGTATTATGTGACGATCCTGAAGGAGATCTTTTTGAAAGGGGTAGGCTTCTCCTTTCTCTGGCGCGAAACCCTAGTGTTGATTGCGATGGCCATGGCAGGACTCTGGGTGGCGGCCAGGAGTTTCAAAAAGGAGTTGAGATAAAAAATGTTTCAAACGGTTCGATATTTATTCGTTAAGGAGTTGATTCAGACGTTGAGAGACAAGCGAATGCGGATCACCCTGATTGTTCCACCCGTCCTTCAACTGATCGTCTTCGGGTATGCCGCCAATCTGGATGTGAAACATATCCGCACGGCCATCCGGGATCTGGACCAGAGTTTTGAGTCGAGGGATCTTATCGGAAGGTTCGGAAGTTCAGAATATTTTGATATCGTCTCTTTTCCCGAGACCCCGAGGGAAGTCAAAGACCTCATTAATCAAGGAGAGGTCACGGTCAACATTGAGATCCCAACCGATTTTTCAAAGAAGTTGAAAAAAGGAGACACCGCCACGGTTCAGATCGTTCTGGATGGGTCCGAATCCAATACGGCATTGATCGCCCTGGGCTATGCGAACCAGATCCTTTCCGATTTCTCGACGCAGGTGCTCGTAAAAAGGTTGAATCGAGCCGGCATGATTGGCTTTGAGGAAGCAGGTGTGGCGCTGCAACAACGAATTTGGTTCAATCCAAATTTCGAAAGCAGGGTTTTTTACATCCCGGGAGTCATTGCCTCCATTGCCTTTCTCATCCCGATCATTTTGACCGCTCAGGCAATTGTTAGAGAGAGGGAGATCGGCACGCTTGAACAGATCATGGTGACGCCGATCCGTTCCTGGGAATTGATGTTAGGGAAAACCCTGCCTTTTGCTCTGTTCGGTCTTCTCGATGTCATCATGATCGCCCTGATCGGAGTGTTTTGGTTTGAGGTTCCTTTTCGAGGAAATCCCCTCGTCCTTCTATTGGGTGCCGTGCTCTTCCTGATGAGTTCTGTGGCGATTGGACTGTTTATCTCCACGATCTGCTCCACTCAACAACAAGCTCAGATTTCTACCTTCTTTTTTACGATGCCTGCTTTTACGCTATCCGGTTTTGCCTTTCCGATAGAGAATATGCCAGAATGGATCCAATACCTGACTTATGTCAACCCGCTGCGTTATTTTCTGGTCATCATTCGAGGCGTCTTTTTAAAGGAGAATGGCCTGGATATCCTGTGGCCCCAAATGCTGGCATTAGGCATCTTGGGCACGCTCATGATCCTTTTAAGCTCCCTGAGGTTCCAGAAGAGACTGAAATGAAAAAGGGTTCATGGATTCGGGGGTTCACGGGTTCAAGGGTTTATAATTCGAATGTGGAAAGTGGATGGTGGAATGCAGATTTGGCCACTTTCTACTCTCTACGATCTACCCTCGGGCGCTTGCCCCCTTGAATCCTTGACCGCTTGGACCCTTTTGTATCATTTCAACTGGAAGTGAAGAAACCGGTATGAAGAAAATCTTAATGAAAATCTACCGCAAGCTTTATCAGGCATATGGTCCCAGACACTGGTGGCCTGGAGAGACTTCTTTCGAGGTGATGGTCGGAGCCATCCTCACACAAAATACGTCTTGGAGAAATGTGGAGAAAGCGATTCAGAGGTTGAAAGGGAAGGCCGTGTTAAACCCGGAAGGGGTACATCGCCTTAGAAAATCGGAGTTGGCCCGGCTGATAAGATCATCGGGATACTATCGGGTCAAAGCCGATCGATTAAAATCGTTCATCGACTTTTTGTTTGGACAATACGGCGGGGATTTAAAGAGAATGAAAAAGGAGAGGCTGGAAGAGCTGAGAGAAGAGCTCCTGCGTGTCAAGGGAATCGGACCCGAAACGGCGGATAGCATCCTCCTTTACGGCCTCAAAAAACCTATTTTCGTTGTCGATGCCTATACAAGACGGGTCTTTTCTCGACACGGAGTTGTTTCAGAGAAAGCCTCTTACGAAGAAATCCAGAAACTCTTCATGGATCATCTTGCTCTTGACGAGGCATTGTTCAACGAATATCACGCCCTCATCGTTCATATCGGTAAGACGTTGTGCAAGAGAATACCGAGATGTGATATCTGTCCCTTGAAAGGCGTGAGGTATGGGCGTTAGGCGTAAGGTAAAAAAGGATTTCGGAAGAACCCTTCACCCCTGAGGACTTACGGTAAAGAAATGACTTATTGGCAGAAAGAGATTCGAAGCCTGATGGGAAAGGCAATCCACGGTTACGGTTTGATCCAGGAGGGAGACCGCATTCTGGTGGGGGTCTCCGGTGGTAAGGATAGCCTGACATTGCTCCACCTTCTCCATGAACGAAGCAAGCGCGTTCCCGTCCGATACGAACTCATGCCGGTTTACATCGACCTGGGCTTCGGTTCTGGGAAGGCGGACACTTTGAGGAATTTTTTTGAAACAAAAAAGCTCCCGTACCATATCGAGTTCACCGATATTGGGAGGAAAGCGAACAGCTCCGAGAATCGGGAAAACCCGTGTTTTCTCTGCTCCTGGGAAAGGAGAAAACGCCTCTTCCATATCGCCAATCGTTTTAAATGTAACAAAATCGCCCTCGGTCATCATAAGGACGATATTATTGAGACGCTTCTTCTTAATATTTTTTACAGTGCTGAGATCAGCACGATGCTTCCTTTACAGAGTTTGTTCAAGGGGAAGATCACTCTCATCCGTCCTTTGGCCTTACTGGAAGAGAAAAAGATTGAGAGGTTTGCAAGAGAGATGGGACTGCCCTTTGGCCCCAGCGGTTGTCCAAGCTCTGAAAAAACGAAGAGAAAAGTGGTTAAGGATTTGATTGAAGCTCTGAGCAAGAAGGACCATCGGGTTAAAGGAAATATCTTCCGGGCTCTTTCCAACATTAAATTGGATTACACGCTGTTCAAAGAACGCTCTTGATTACTCAGATTTCAAAGATACTAACGCAGAAATTTCTGAACATTTTCAGGAATCTCTTGGTTTTCGCTTGACAAATCAAACCGATTGAAATCTAATATGGATCATTTCTAATTCTTATCAATGGGTTTGAAAAATAGGTATCGAAGGAGGGTCCTTTTATGAAAAAGATGTTTGTTGTTCTATTAATGATTTTGGGATTCGTTCTTTTAATCAGTGTTGGCGAAAGAGGAGCGGTTGGTCAGGGGAAAAAGGAACCTGTCAAGATTGGATTACTCGCAGAAAAGACGGGAGGATTGGCGGCCTACGGTTATTCCCATGAGAGGGTATTGGTGGCAGCAGTAAATAGGGTGAACAAAGGAGGTGGCATAGGTGGCCGTCCCATTGAATTATATGTTGAGGATAGTGAATCGAAGCCCTCGGTAGGCGCGCTAAAGTTTAGGAAGTTGGTTGAGACCAACGGTGTCGACTTTGTCTTTAATTCGAACAGTTCTGGGATTGCGATTGCGTGCAACCCAATTGCTCAGGAACTGAAGACCCCCTACTTCCCATGTTCTTCTGCTTCTGAGATTTCAGGGGAGAAGGGTAATCGCTATGTCTTCCAAAGTTGTACCAACGTGACACAGGAAAGCAAAGGAGGGGCAGAATTCGCTATCAAAAACATTGGGAAAAAATGGGTGACGGTTGTTGTGAACTATGCGTGGGGCTGGTCTAATGAGATGGAATTTACAAAATATATTACAGAAAAAGGAGGGAAGGTGCTTAAATCCGTTAGGGTTCCATTGGGAACAGGGGATTGGCTCCCTTATTTGAAAGGAAATATCCCCGCCGAAGCGGAAGCGGTTTATTTTGCAAACTTTGGTTCAGATTTTCTCTCTTTCAGTAGAGATTTACATGCGGTCCGTCCAGACATCAAAAGGCTTGGTGCGGTCTACGCCATTTCGGCGCAAGATCCGAAGAAACTTGGTATCGAAGGAGAAGGTCTTTATTGTATCACCTCCTACCCAACTCGTTTGGAAGGGTTGAACACCAAGTATAATAAGGATTTTCGCAATCTGATCGGAGTTGATCCGGATGGAAAAGAGGTTGGCACGGGTAAATATTTTGTTTTGGCCTATGATTGGGCAGTCTGGCAACCCTTCTTTGCACTGAAAGCGGGTATTGAAAAGAGTGGGTGGAAGGGAAGAGAAGATACTCCCAAACTCATTAAGACCTTGGAGGGAATATGTTTCAAGGAGAGTGTAGAGTTCCCTCAGGGGGATATGTGTATCCGGGCACAAGATCACCTGGCGATTACAGGGCTTTATATTGAGCAGATTCGAAAGGGCGAGCTGAAGGTTGTGGCAAGAATTCCAGGAAAGGATGCGACTTATACGCCCCCTACGGTAGATTTTACGAAAGAACCGCTTTAAAGCGTTTAGCTATCCCAATCAAGAATCCAGTCTTGTTAAACTCTTCGGGACTCCCGGTCCTATCGTTTGAGGGGTGAAGCTTACCCCCGCGAAGGCAAGGGCGGGAGGGGTAGAGGTTTTCAGTTTTGCCTGAGATCGTATCGACCACACTCTTCCTCCTCGTCAACGGCCTGATCTGGGGTCTCATCGTCGCCTTGATCGCCATCGGCCTCTCTCTGATCTTCGGTGTCATGGGGATCGTCAACATGGCCCATGGCGACATCTATATGGCGGGTGCGGTCCTCTCGTTTTATGTGGTGAGCATGCTCGGGAGTTTCTGGCTGAGCCTGGTGTTAGTCCCTGCCGCCATCATCCTCATCGCTGCCCCTATGGAGCGTTTTGTGTTAAGGCCCTACGAGGGCTATCACTCCACCACCATGATCGCCACGGTAGGGATCTCATTTATCATTCAGCAGATTGCCCTGGGGACCTACGGAGGGATTCCTAAAAAAATAACCAATCCTTGGCCGATCAGCTTCAATTTCCTCGGTGTGGACTACCCGGGTTATCGCTTCTTGGTCGCCTGTATTTCGATTCTCATTCTCGCCGGGCTCTGGCTTTTCTTGTACAAAACCTCTTACGGCATTTTGGTGAGGGCATCCATGCAAGATAGAGAAATGGCTAGCGCCATGGGGATCGACGTGAGCAAAGTCCTGATCACTACTTTCGTTATCGGGAGCATCCTTGCCGCACTGGGGGGAGTTCTGGCGGCGCCGATCAACCAGGTCTTTTATCTCATGGGAAATGATGTGATTCTCCTCTGTTTCATCGTTGTGATTATCGGCGGGTTAGGGAGCCTCAAAGGGACTCTGATCGCCGCCTTATCCCTCTGTTCCCTGGAGGGAGTCTTGGCGTCTGTGTTGTCTCCGGTGCAAGCGAGAGCCGCCATTTTTATCGTTATGATCATCGTTCTGATACGTCGCCCCAGGGGTCTATTTACCGAATGAGGTGATTTCTTGGATCCGGTAATGAACGGACGATCTGAAAAACCGATTGAGAAAAGAGAAACTCCGACCTATCTTGTGCTCATCTTTCTGGTTTTGTTGCTCGTCATGGGCATGGTCTTGCCGAAAGGTGCGAGATCGTTGGTAACGCACATGATGATCTTCTGCATCCTGGCCATGGGATATGATGTCTGCTTTGGTTTGACGAACCAGTGCAGCTTGGGCCACGCTGTCTTCTTCGGCGCAGGAGCCTACGGGGTGGTGCTTTCCATGTTACACTTGAAGGTAGGCATTCTGCCCTCCCTTTTCTTCAGCCTGGGGACGGGTTTCATACTGGCGCTGATCATGGGTTTGATCTGTGTCCGTCTCTCAGAAGCTTACTTTGTCATCATCACTGCGATTTTCTTCGCTGTCTTTCACCTATTCGCCATGGACCTGACGTGGCTAACAGGGGGAGATGACGGTCTTTCGCTAAACCTTCCGCCCCTTTCCCTTGGACCTGTGACGCTTTCCCTCTACCATCCCATGGTCAATTACTATTTTGTGCTGATCTTCCTCGGCATCAGCTACCTGATTTTGAATCGGATGGCCAGATCCCCGATGGGAAAAATCTTTATGTCGATCCGGGAAAACGAAAAAAGATTGCAATTTTTGGGATACGATGTTTTTCGTTATAAATTGATCGCTTTTATTGTCTCGGGGATCTTTTCGGCCCTGAGCGGAGGCCTCTACGCCCTGACGCTTCGTTACGCATCGGCTGATTTCTTCAGTTTTCCTTGGTCGATCATGCCCGTCGTATGGTGTCTCATCGGAGGTATTGGGACGCTCGCGGGTCCATGGATAGGGGTCGTCATCATGTCCCTCTTTCAGTATTACGTGAGCGCTTGGTGGACTTACTACTTGATTCTTTTCGGTATCATCATTCTATTGATTTTGAGGTTGTCCCGTAAGGGAATTCTCGGATATCTGATCAGCAGGAGATTGACGCAAAAGGCATGAATGGCGGGAATAAAATTCTGGAAACGGTTTCGGTGACGATGCGTTTTGGGGGTTTAACCGCCCTTGACGGCGTCACTTACTCCATTCGGGAAGGGGAGGTCAGGGGAATCATCGGACCCAATGGTGCGGGGAAGACGACCCTTTTCAATGTCATCACCGGCGAGCTGAAGCCCACATCGGGAAAGATATTCCTGAGAGGAAAGGAGATCAGCTCTCTCCCTCCTCATGCGATCTGTCAAGAAGGTTTGGGTCGAACTTTTCAATTAACCTTTATTTTCCCGGAAATGACGGTTTACGACAGCATCTGGGTAGGGGTGAACTCGAGGGCGAGGAGACCGTGGAACCCTTTTATCCTTGCCCACCAAGTAGACGATTTTTCTCAAAAGACAAAGGAGATCTGTCATCTTGTGGGATTGGAGGAAAAGATGAATGAGTTGGCCTCCAATCTTTCGTATGGAGATCAGAAGATTTTAGAAATAGCCATGGCTCTCAGCACCCGGCCCTCCATTCTCCTTTTGGACGAGCCCACGCAGGGGGTCAGTCCTCAAGAGACAGATAATATCGCAGCGGTGATTGAAAAATTGTCAAAAAGGATAACCATTATTTTAATCGAGCACAGCATGGATGTTGTATTACGCCTTTGCAGCAGTATCACAGTTTTGAATGAAGGCCGGGTGGTGGCCGAAGGCTCTCCGAAGGAGATCAGCAAGAATGAAGAAGTCCAGAGAGTCTACCTTGGAGAGGCGAGTTGAGTCTGTTGAGGGTTGAGGACATTCATACTTATTATGGAAGGAGCTACATCCTTCAGGGTACCTCTTTGGATGTAGAAAAAGGGGAAGTCGTCGCGCTGCTCGGTCGGAATGGGGCGGGTAAGACCACGACGTTGAAGACCATCATGGGCCTCGTCAAACCAAGGGCTGGGAGGATACTTTTCAAGGACGGAGATATCACAAGGCTTCCAGCTTTCAAGGTGGCGAGAAGGGGAATCGGTTACGTACCGCAAGGAAGGCAGCTCTTTCCCAAGATGACGGTACTGGAGAACCTCAAAACAGGCTTGCGTGATCAATCAGACGCACAACAGTTGGAAAGCGTTTTCAGCCTGTTTCCAGTCCTTCAGGAGAGATTGAACCAGTTGGCAGGAACCTTAAGCGGAGGAGAGCAGCAGGCTCTCGCCATTTCGAGGGCATTGATTAAGAGACCTGACATCATCTTATTGGACGAGCCCACCACCGGCCTGATGCCTATTTTTGTATTCACGGTAAAAGAGATTATCAAGAAGCTGACAGAAAATGGCATAGCCATCCTATTAGTTGAAGAGAAAATTCCCTTTGCCCTATCCGTAGCGGATCAGGTTTATTTTATGGTGAAGGGGAGGATCGAATATCGTACCCGAAAGGAGGAACTTCAGGGGAAGAAAGAAATTCTAATCCGCTATCTCGGGGTAGAGGTTTAATTGGACGTCCTCCGGAGGTCAAATTTCCGTAGAGGAGAGGCTATTCCGTGGAAACTCTTACTTCTTTGCCCTGGCAGCTAAGTGGACGATTAAGTCAATCCGACTTTTTTCGGGGTCTCTCTGAGATGTTCCTAGTTTCGAATATCCTCGGTGTTGAGTTTAAGGCGGTCTGGAAAGTTCACATCGTATCCTTCTTTGACAAGCCGTTCGTAAAAATGAGAACCAGTGAAACTCGACTCACGTGTTACTGAACTTGTACTCATCTGTCAGCCAGAATTTTTGCTTTTTCCGGAGGATACTTTAAAAGCAAACTGAGACCAAATCCAATCAGCGGGAAGATTAGGATTGATTTCATAGCTGTCGGCACCCCCCAATGATCAGCAATTATTCCAAGAAGGGTT
>Ga0187772_10000078_pt1 | contig 35876 bp, 12 predicted proteins | sample 0116_SJ02_MP15_2_FD_133137 | JGI IMG/M metagenome (GOLD analysis project Ga0187772, IMG submission 133137) | Tropical peat soil microbial communities from peatlands in Department of Meta, Colombia - 0116_SJ02_MP15_20_MG | ecosystem: Environmental > Terrestrial > Soil > Wetlands > Peat | place... | reverse complement strand
TGAGCTCCACGGATAATATCGGACTACTTCGATACGACAATTCGATCTTCACAATCCAATAATCATGAAACCTTCGTGAAAACAATGAGTTAAGAATAACAATAGATATATCGGTGAGTCAAGAAAATGAACTGCTGGTTCCGGAGTTGCAGTACCGCATTCTGCCATGACTCGCTCTATTAGTTTAATTCGAACTTATTCTCATCTCCGCAACGTTATCATCCCTTTTATTCAGGAATCATTCCTGCTAAGAATTAGAATATATTTATATTCTTATAAAGGTGGTTTTGGAAGATGCAGAGAAAGAATACATACGGCAGCAGCCCATCCCCTAACGCATCCTTTTTTAGCACAGCGATAAAACCATCTGAAATTGTTAACTAAATTTAATCATCCTGAACCTTTTGGCTCAACAATTGTGCCAAAGGGTCATGCCGAAAGGAAAGATTAACTCGACACAAAATCTGTCTTAAAAAAGCCCCCTATAATTCATGAGTTAGAGACGAGACCTAGCAACATTTAATTGGTACGCAAATTGCTTCATAGACACTTTACAAAAGAGCAAGTTCAAGAAAAGAGATTTGAACATGTCGAAAGCGAAGTGATGAAAGTTAAGGGTGTCCCTCCTTCAGAGGATACTTTTAAACGAAGAGATATGCGGGCATTATCTTTTTCTCAGTTTCAAAAAGCGACCTAGTAGTTACGTGGGCTTGCAGGCAGTTACTAGTTGGTCGTTACTAAAAAAGAAGCTGAGATACCACCTAATATATAAACTAATATAGGGAGGACACAATGCCTAATTCAGGACAAATCAGTCGCGAGCGGTTTCAAGTGTATGAAGATAAACTTAAAGGTTTACCGGAAATTGATCAGGCTGTCATCATTGTCCAGGAAGTGCCTGAGCTCCAGACCCCTGGCACCCTGTCAGTTTTGGACCTCGTTCCAAACTTTCCGCCACAGACACAACCTCATGAACAGGGTGATGTTGCCCTTATTCAACCCGAGCAGCAAGCAGACAAAGAGAATTGGTCCTTCCAACTTGCAATATCTCACGGTGGAGATTTGAGAGAGCCCGAAAAGGTCCCGCGCACTCTTCCCCAGGCTTTGAAGCAAGCGGCTGAATCAGTACCTCATAAGGGAATCATCTATATCAACCATGATGGTTCGGAAGATTTTCAATCCTACCCGCAATTATTGGCGAATTCGGAGCGGATGCTCGCCGGGCTCAGGCGGCAGGGACTTAGGCCGGGGGACAAGGTTATTTTTCAAATAGACGATAATCGAAGTTTTATCTCCTGCCATTGGGCTTGCTTGTTGGGAGGATTTGTCCAGGTGCCAATCACAATTGCCCCGACGTACCATGAAAGAAATCTGACGGTTAATAAACTGCTCAATACCTGGGAGTCTTTAAATTACCCGATGGTGATCACGACGAGGAATCTCAGCAAACCACTGACTGCGCTTGCCATGCGAGAGAAGCTGGCGGATTTTCGGATAACGACGGTCGAAGAGCTGATCGCCAACGAACGTGACAGTGATTGGGCAAAAATGGGGCCTGAGGATGTGACGATATTGCTCTTGACTTCAGGGAGTACCGGTAAACCAAAGCTCGTCCAGCAGTGTCACCACAGCCTGCTCAGTCGCTCGGCGGGGACCGTTCAACTGAACGGGTTCACCGGTGAAGAGATCACCGTCAACTGGATGCCGTTAGACCACGTCGGGGGTATTGTGATGTGGCACATCCGGGATGTGTATCTTGCCTGTCAACAAATTCATGTTCCCACACAGATGATTCTTGAGAACCCACTAAAGTGGCTGGATATCATTGATAAATACAAAGCCACCCTGACATGGGCACCCAATTTTGCATATGGTCTGATTAATCACCAGCTAACAAAAAAGAATAACATGGGTAGCTGGGACCTTTCCTCCATGCGGTCTATGCTGAACGGGGGTGAAGCAGTTGTCTCTAAAACGGCAAGACTTTTCCTTACGATGCTTGCATCTTATGGCCTGCCCCCGAATAGCATGCAGCCGGCCTGGGGGATGTCAGAGACCTGCTCGGGTGTAACCCATTCCACTCATTTTTCGTTAGAGACTACCAGTGATAATGATCACTTCGTTGAAGTTGGAGAAGCCATCCCCGGTTTTTCAATGCGGATTGTGGACGAAAAAAACCAGGTTGTGAGAGAAGGAGTCATTGGTCATCTGCAGGTTAAGGGTGCTCCGGTGACCTCCGGATACTACAATAACCCCAAAGCCAATGAAGAAGCCTTCACAGCCGACGGATGGTTCGACACCGGTGATTTGGGCATCATTCGCAATGGTCAACTCACGATCACCGGCCGGGGCAAAGGCGAAATCATCATCAATGGTATTAATTATTACAGCCATGAAATCGAGTCGGTCGTTGAATCAATCGATGGGGTCGAAGTCTCCTTTACTGCAGCCACTGCGGTTCGTCATTCAGGGGATGACACCGATAAACTGGCCATTTTCTTCCATCCTACAAATCGCGGATGGGAAGAGTGGATGAAGTTGGTCCGGGAAGTTCGCGGGAAGCTCACAAAAGCCATTGGAATTTATGCTGATTATGTTCTTCCGCTTGAAAAGAAAGATATTCCGAAGACCGCTATCGGTAAAATTCAACGCGCGCAACTGGGTAAGCAACTTATCGATGGTGGATTTGATGTTTTGATCAAAAAAATAGAAGCAGAAAAAGGCCAGCTCGAAACAGTCCCGAACTGGTTTTACCGTAAGGTTTGGATTCCAGCAAGCCTCGATGGGGGTGATATTGCCCCCACAACCGGTCACAGTTTAGTTTTTATGGACAATGCCGGGCTCGGAGCGGAACTTCTTCGGTTCCTGGATAAGATCGGTCAAAAATATATCCGAGTCGATATTGGAAAAGAGTTTGCCCATCGAGGTGAAAATAAATTTATGATTTCCCCTGACACACCGGGGCATTACAATCAGTTGATCGCTTCGTTGGCTGAAAAGGGTGTCTCCATAGATACTATCCTGCATTTATGGAGCTATTCGCTTTATAAGCCCATTGACAATCTTTCTGCCATACAAAGTGCCCAGGATTGGGGAATCTATAGCCTTCTTGCCTTATTCCGAAGTCTAAGCCAGTCCTCAAACTCCGGGAAAAAGGTGAGGTTATTTGTTGTAACCAGCCATGCACAGCCCGCTGCTTCAGACGGACTTTTGGCATACGAGAAATCGACTCTACCGGGGTTTCTTAAGACTGCTTCTCTTGACCTGCCGTGGCTCCAATGCCGGCATATCGACTTCGACCTGACGGATCAGGACAGCAAACACCTCATAAATGAAATCAGTCATGCCGATACTGAGAGTGAAATTGCTTACCGGAATGGAGTCCGAATGAAGTCGTGCCTCTCGAACATTGATATGCTGGCTGAGAAACCTGGAAAATTGGCCTTGAAGGTGGGTGGACTCTACCTTATTACCGGTGGTCTGGGTGGGGTGGGCGGTTATTTAGCACAACGCCTGATGAGCCAGTTTGGTGCAAAACTCCTTCTCCTCGGCAGAACGGAGCTGCCTGAGCGCTCGCTTTGGGAGAGTTATGGTCGAAAAGAGGATCGGGTAGCAGAACGAATTCGAGCTTATGAAAGTATTGAGTCCGTTGGTCGAAAAACCGGGGGCGAATTCGTTTATCATGCAGCAGACATTTCGAATTTACAACAGATCGAGACAGCCATTTCAAACGCTGAGTCGAAGTGGGGGATCCCCCTATGTGGTATCTTTCATCTGGCAGGGGATCTTAACATTGCCCATCACTGGGAGACGGCTGAATCTCATCGGATCAGTTCTGAAGGAAAAGATGCTTTTGAAGCCATGTTTAAAGCAAAGACCTATGGTACCTGGAACCTGTTTCAAATCGCCAAGCAGCGGCCTGAAGCAATGTTTGTCGGATTTTCATCAGTTATCAGCGAACTGGGAGGTTCGACGTTCGGCGCCTATTGTGCCGGTAACAGCTTCTTGGAGGGTTGCTGTCATTATCACAATCAAATCCTCCCTCAGGAGGTTTTTAGCTTTAGTTGGTCCATGTGGGAAGGCATGGGGATGAACAAAGATAACCCGCGTTATGCCCAACAAGCTGCCTTCAGCATGGGCAACATGATTATGGAACCTGAGGCTGGATGGAACTCATTGCTTGCGGGACTTTGCAGAAAAGATCGCGAAATGCTCATTGGTCTGAACGGTTTCAATTCGCATATTCGATCCCGACTTGATAAACAACCCCAGATTCCCAAGAAACTCAATCTGTATCTTACGACTCCATCCGGCGGCCAGCTGACCGATGACCTTCGTGAGCGGATAAAGCTAGTAATTCAGGACTCAGAACATCCACTTGAGATAATCCGAGTGAACACGATACCCGTTTTAGAAGATGGTTCCGTTGACATAGAATCGTTGCAACGCTACGGCCGCGATCAAGCCATGGCGACCATGGCATTTGCAGCTCCCAAAACGGATACTGAAAAGAAGATCGCTGAAATCTGGAAAGAAGTTTTGGGGGTCCATAAGATCAGAGTCGACATCAATTTTTTTGATTCGGGTGGTACTTCGATCCAACTTGCACAGGTCAATGGGCAACTTAAGGCGGTTTTTAAGCGCAACATTTCCATGACAGATCTCTTTCAGTTCCCAACCATCTCGTCCCTGGCCGAGTTTTTGACGTCCTCAGAGCCTGACTTCTTAGGTACCAGTCTGAGTCGATCCGAAGATCTTGCCATGGAAAGAAGAGCGAAATTACTTAGCCGTAAGCGCAGAAGTAAGAAACCAGAAGACATTTGAACAGAGGTAGGATAGATGGGTACCAGTGCCAGTGAATTGGATGTTGCCATTATTGGAATGGCTGGGCGCTTTCCAGGTGCGAAGAATATTGATCTGTTCTGGGAGAATCTTGTCAATGGTAAGGAATCGGTTACCTTTTTTTCAGATGAGGAGCTCTTAAAGGAGGGGGTAGACCCCGCCCTGCTCAAAAACCCAAAATATGTTAAAGCGGCCTCAATCGTGGATAACGAGGATGTCTTCGACGCGGAGTTCTTTGGCTACAGTGCCATAGAAGCAGCCCGAATGGACCCACAAAGCCGCCTGTTTCTCGAGTGCGCCTGGGAGGCCCTGGAATGTGCTGGATATGCGCCGCTTGATTTTGAGGAATCGATTGGAGTATATGCCAGCCAATCGATGAATACCTATCTGCTGCGCAATTTGTATTCACAACTCAGCCTGGATGAATTCATCCTCTCGTACCAAAACATCCAGCACGTTGTGACCAATCTTAATGATTTTCTTGCCACACGCGTTTCGTACAAATTGAATTTAAGAGGCCCTAGCATCAATGTTCAATGTGCCTGCTCCAGTTCACTGGTGGCTGTTCACATGGCATGCCAGAGCCTGATCAACGGCGAATGTCAGATGGCGCTTGCCGGTGGGGTATCGCTCTACCTTCCACAGAAAAGAGGTTATCTGTATGAGGAGGGGATGATTCTCTCCCCGGATGGACATTGCCGGGCCTTCGATGCCGATGCCAAAGGGACCATATTCGGCCGTGGGGTCGGTGTCGTCGTACTCAAATCGCTGGATGAAGCAGTTCGTCATCGTGACACGGTCTATGCGGTTATCAAAGGTTCGGCCATAAACAACGATGGTGCGAGTAAAGTTGGCTTCACTGCTCCCAGTGTGGAGGGACAGGCCAAGGTGATTGCCGAGGCATTGACGATTTCCGGAGTCGATGCAGAGACAATCTCATACATTGAGGCACATGGTACAGGAACAACTCAGGGGGATCCGATAGAAGTGGCTGCACTGACACGAGTATTCAGGAATTATACCGATAGAGACGGTTTTTGCGCCCTCGGCACTGTAAAATCCAACTTTGGCCATCTGGACGCAGCCGCCGGGATTACTGGGCTGATCAAGACCACCTTGATGCTGCAAAACAAGAAAGTGCCTCCATCCCTTCACTACAGGAACCCCAACCCGCAGATCGACTTCGAGCATAGCCCTTTCTACGTTTGCCATACGCTCCAGGGGTGGGAAAAATCAGGTAGCCCGCGTCGCGCAGGGGTTAGCGCCTTCGGAATGGGAGGAACGAACGCGCACGTCATCTTGGAAGAAGCACCTGAACTAACGCATCCCCCGACAAAAGCGGACCGCCCAACTCATCTATTCACGCTGTCGGCTAAGGATGAAAATGCGCTGACGGGGCTTGCTGAGCGTTACGTGAACTACCTTAAGCATGACACCTCAGCGAGGACTGCAGATATTTGTTTCACCTCCAACAATGGCCGCACTCACTTCGATCATCGCCTGTCGGTTGTGGCCGAAACGACCGAAGTCCTTCACGCAAAACTTGACGCGTTTTGCTGCGGCACCTGTCCGGCCGGTGTCTATATGGGTCGGCAAAAGGCAAAAAATGCACCACCTGTGGTATTTCTTTTTACCGGTCAGGGCTCACAGTATGTGGGGATGGGTCGGGAGCTTTATGAGACGCAGCCGACTTTTCGTAAGGCCCTGGATAGGTGCGACGAGTTACTCCGTGGGCGTCTCGAGAAGCCATTGCTTTCGGTGCTCTATCCTCAGTCCGGCGAGGAATCGCCTCTCAATGAGACGGCCTATACGCAGCCGTCGTTATTTGCCTTGGAGTATGCGCTTTATGAGTTGTGGCGTTCTTGGGGAATAGAACCGTCGGTGGTAATGGGTCATAGTGTGGGGGAATATGTGGCGGCCTGTGTTTCCGGGGTGTTCAGTTTGGAAGATGGATTGAAGTTGATAGCGGAGCGGGGTCGGCTTATACAGGCATTGCCGAAGAATGGGGAGATGGCGGCGGTATTTGCAGGAGAGGAGCGAGTGGCGGCTGCGGTTGGCGGTTACAGAGAGACGGTCTCGATTGCGGCCGTGAACGGGCCTGAGAACACGGTGATTTCTGGGGTTCGTGAGTCTTTGGGGAGGGTTCTCAAGGAGTTGGAAGCGGAGGGGATTACTGCTCAGCGTCTGGTTGTGTCGCATGCTTTTCATTCTCCGCTTGTGGAACCGATGCTGGATGCGTTTGAGCGGGCCGCTTCGGAGGTTGTATATTCCTCTCCGCGCATGGGATTGATATCGAACGTGACGGGGAGTTTGGTGAGGGGGGATGAGGTTAGTAGTGCGGGCTACTGGCGGCGGCATGTACGTGAGCCGGTTCGATTTTATCGGTCCATGCAGGTGTTGGGGGAGCGGGGGGAAGATATCTTTATGGAGATTGGTCCCCATCCGGTGTTATTGGGGATGGGTGCTCAATGTTTGCCGAAAGGGGAGGGGGTATGGCTGCCTTCGCTCCGGAGAGGGCAGAAGGATTGGGAGCAGATGCTTGAGAGTCTCGGGGCGCTCTACGTGAGCGGAATGAAGGTTTTATGGAAAGGCTTTGATGGTGATTATCAGCGCCGCCGGATACCCCTCCCTACCTATCCATTTCAAGCAAAGCGACATTGGATTGAGCGTTCCGAGGGAAAGAATTTAGAGTTGCTCTCATTTCCTAAAGGCGCTCAAAGAGTGAAGGCAGAGCATCCGCTATTGGGCAATCGACTTCGGACGCCGCAACGAATGTACGAGGCGGAGTTCAACCTTGACACAATTCCGTGGATCCGAGACCATCGTGTTCATGATCAGACGCTGCTTCCAATCACAGCATATGTGGAGATGGTCCTGGCGGCCTCCAATGACGTCTTCGGAAAGACCGTTGGCATGCTGAAGGAAGTGTTCTTGGAGAAGGAACTTATCCTGCAAGAGAAGAAGACGTGTACAACCCAATTGCTCATGACCTCCGAGGATGAGCATACATCGGCTTTTCAGATTTACAACCTCGAAGAAGCGGGTGATTCTAAAACGAATTCTTGGACATTGATTGCAAAAGGCAAACTGTGCTCGGGAGAAATGGATCCGTATGCCCTTGAGATAAAACCCCTTGACGAAATTCGGCACTGTTGCCAGGAGGAAGTTTCCGTCGAGGCTCACTATGAGATCCTCAACGACCAAGGTCTGAATCTCGGGCCACGATTCCGCGTGTTGACCGAGCTTAAGCGGGGTAAGAGGGAGGCACTGGGTCGTCTCGATGTACCGAAACTTGTTATGAAAGAAATCGGACCTTACCGAATCCATCCTGCACTTCTGGGGGGATGCCTTCACGTCATTGCCTCTGCAATAGACGGTGATGATACGCAAACAGTCGAAGGCGGGGTGTATCTTCCAGAAGGATTTGAGTCTTTAAGAATATATGACAACATCAGTTGTGGCGTGTGGAGCTACGGTGCGATACGTACGGTCGATAGGCTTCGGAAGGAAGAAATCCTTGCAGATGTTTACGTGTTGGATGACTTAGGTCGCGTGGTGGTCGAAGTTGCAGGGGTGAAATATAAATACATTTGCCCGGAAGACCTATTGCTTGGGAAGGAAAAGGATTTAACTTCCTGGCTTTACAAGATGGATTGGAAACAAGTTCCCCGGCTGAGCGGGTCGAAACCGTTGTCCGCTCCTGCTGACCTTCTGCCTTCTCTTTCCCAGATTTCTGAAAGTCTCAAGCCGGATCGGGACCGATTGGCTATTGAACATCAGTCGGATATCATTGATTCGCATCCCTCAATGTTATACGAACAAGGTCAATGGGTAATTTTTGCAGACAGACTAGGTCTAGGCAACAAATTGGCTGAACGAATTAAGAGGAAAAATGGAACAGCTACTCTCGTATTTGTAGGTGACAAGTATCAAGCGGATCATGGCTGCTACACTATCGACCCCTGCAGACGGGATGACATGATGGGGCTGCTCACGGAGGTGTCGAAGAGCCGTAAGAGACCATTGACAAAGGTTATCCACATGTGGGCTTTGGATGCCCGACCCTTGGAGGAGACCACCATTACTCAGTTGGAGGAACAGCAAAAGGTTCTCTGCTGCAGCGTCCTTAATTTGGTGCAGGCGCTGGATCGTTTGGAAGATGGAGCAACCCCTGCACTCTTGCTGATAACTCGGGGCAGTCAGACACTAACGCCAGCATCGGGGTCAAGTAGCCCGGAATCCTCCGTACTTTGGGGACTCGGGCGAGTCATCGCCCGAGAGCACCCGCAAATCCAGTGCACCTGCGTTGACTTGGACCCGTCAGATGAACATGCGAATGAAGAAGACCTGGGGATACTGGTTGAGGAAGTCCTGTCTCCCGATGGGGAAACCCAGGTTGCTTATCGTGAGCACGTGCGGTATGGGGCGAGGCTCCTATCCCATGTCTCCAAAGAGGGGAAGGGGAGTCCGGCACAAGTCGGTGAAGAATCCTTTGCCCCCTGCAGATTCTCACCTGACGCGACCTACTTGATTACGGGAGGATTGGGAGGACTTGGCCTTCTGTTCGCGCATTGGATGGTCGATCGGGGCGCCCGGCATCTTATCCTAATGGGGCGAAGCAATCCCTCTCAGAGTGCGCAGAAAAGGCTGGGAGACCTGGAGAAAGCAGGCGCAAAATTGATCATCGCCCAGGGGGACGTCTCCCGGCAGACAGATATCGCAAGGATTCTAGACAGTAGCAAAGAAAGCTTATTTCCACTGCGGGGGATTCTTCATTGTGCGGGCGTGCTGGAAGATGGTATTTTGCTCAATCAGGACTGGGATCGATTTAAAAAGGTTCTTGCACCCAAGGTCTTTGGCAGTTTCAATCTGCATGCGCTGACTCAGAATATGCAGTTGGACTTTTTCGTGCTCTTCTCATCCGTTGCCTCGCTTTTGGGATCAGCTGGTCAGGGGAACTACGCAGCGGCCAATGCTTTCTTAGATTCTTTGGCCGGCTACCGTCGGTCGAAAGGCCTGCCGGCAATCAGCATCAATTGGGGCCCCTGGTCCGGGGTGGGTGCCGCCACCAAAGGAAAAGTTATAGAGAAGATTAGGTCCCAGGGGATGGAAGTTATCTCTCCCAAGAAAGGTTTACAGATCTTCGAGCAACTTCTTCGAGAAGCACCCGTTCAGGTTGCCGTTGGTCGCATGCACTGGGAAAAGTTCCTGGGACAGTCGGTTATGGGGGCCATTCCGTCGATGTTCACGGATATGCTCCAAGGCAGTTTGCAGAGAGAAAAGGAGATTGGACACAAGCTTTTTCCGAAACCGGACTTTGGGAAACGACTTGCGGAAGCTCCCAAAGGCAGACGCCGCGGCCTCCTTCTGGCGCATGTGACCGACCAGGTACGGACGGGCTTGCAGCTGGATGCTGGAAAACCTATTGATTCGCGGCAACCGCTTTCAGAGTTGGGGCTTGATTCGCTCCTGGCAATTGAGCTAAGGAACCGTATAGGCCTGAGTCTGGGTCTCGACCGCTCACTACCGGCCACATTACTGTTCGATTATCCAACCCTTGAGGCCGTTACGAGTTATTTAGCAGAAGAGGTGCTGCGGATTAACTCTTCGAAAGACTCTGAAAGAGAGGAAGAGGAGGATAGAGTGTTGAGTGAAATCAAACTGCTTTCCGATGAAGAAGCGGAAGCACTGTTGGTAGCAGAGATGTCCACCGAGGAGGAGAACTGAGATGAACGCTCCCAGTGATGGACTCGAACAGCTTTCCCCAGTCAAAAGGGCCCTGTACGAGCTCAAAAAGACACGGGCTCAGCTCGAAGCGGTAAAGCGTTCCAAAAGCGAGCCGATCGCGGTAATTGGCATGGGTTGCCGGTTTCCCGGCGGAGCCGACAGTCCTGAACGGCTTTGGGACTTGCTGAAAGCCGGCGTTGATGCCATCTCTGAGGTACCGCAGGACCGATGGGACGTGGACGCCTACTATGATACCGACCCCGAAGCACCTGGTAAGATGATCACCCGCTGGGGGGGGTTCCTGCGAGACATCGACAAGTTTGATCCAGGTTTCTTCAACATCTCTTCGCGCGAAGCAACAAGCATGGACCCACAACAGAGAATGCTCTTGGAAGTAACCTGGGAAGCTCTTGAGAACGCAGTGCAGGCGCCCGACAAACTTATCGGAAGTTCGGCCGGCGTCTTTGTGGGATTTAATCATAGCGACTACTGGTTTAAGCACATGGCCTTCTCCGACATCAAAAAGCTGGACGCATATCTGGCAACGGGAGGAGCACATAGTATTGCATCCGGCCGCTTATCTTATACCTTTGGCCTGATAGGACCCAGTATCACGGTTGATACAGCGTGTTCCTCCTCGCTGTTAGCTATCCATTTGGCAGTGCAGAGCCTGCGAAATAATGAGTGTTCAGTAGCGTTAGCAGGTGGAGTGAACTTAATTCTGATACCGGAAATAACGGTCGGCCTTTCCAAAGCAGGCGCGATGGCGCCCGACGGGCGATGTAAAAGCTTCGACCATCGTGCCAATGGTTTTGTTCGCTCGGACGGTTGCGGCATGGTAGTGCTCAAACGCCTATCGGACGCCTTGACCAATGGGGATCGGATTCTAGCGCTGATTCATGGTACGGCCTGCAACCAGGACGGGCGCAGTGCAAGTCTTACGGCGCCTAGCGGACCTTCGCAGGAAGCTGTTATTAGGAGTGCCTTGAAGGATGGAGGTATAGAGCCGCGGCAAGTGAGTTATGTCGAAACGCATGGCACAGGCACCAGTTTAGGAGATCCGATAGAAGCCCATGCGCTGCTTTCAGTGTTCGGAGACAGTATATCGAGCGAACATCCCTTAATCCTTGGGTCGGTTAAAAGTAATATAGGACATTCGGAGGCAGCGGCCGGGGTCGCAAGCTTTATCAAGACTGTGCTTTGTTTTACGCATGAAGAGATCCCACGTAATCTCCATTTTGAAAAACTCAATCCCAATATCACGGATGAAAAAGCCCGCATCGTGGTCCCTATTGAAAACATCCCTTGGCCTGGCGAAAGAGCTTCACGCATGGCCGGAGTCAGCTGTTTTGGGTTCAGTGGAACGAACGTTCACATGGTGCTTGGGGAAGCTCCGTCCCGCCCAAGGACTTCCGTTGAGAATGACAGGCCTTTGCACGTCTTGACACTGTCAGCAAAAAATGAAGCAGCCTTACAACAACTGGCGGAACAGTATGAAAAATGTCTCGCTGAGCAGCCTCATCCGGCGATAGCCGACTTTTGCTATACGGCCAACACCGGACGAGCTCATTTCCCCGTCCGCCGCTCTTTCGTAAGCGACTCGGTGGAACAAGCCCGTAGGTTATTAGCCGCCGTGGCAGGAGGAACGAGAAGTACGGAAATTTATGCTGACGACTTACGGAATAGGGAAGTTTCCGAGCTTGCCTTCCTGTTCAGTGGGCAGGGCTCTCAATATGTGGGTATGGGTCGTCAGTTGTACGAGACTCAACCGATTTTCCGAAAAACCCTTGAGCATTGTGACGAATTGCTTCGGCCTTTTCTGGCTACGTCCCTGTTCTCAGTGCTGTATCCTAAACCCGGCGAGGAGTCGCCTCTCAATGAGACAGCCTATACGCAGTCGGCGTTGTTTGCATTGGAGTATGCTCTGTGGGAGATGTGGCGGTCGTGGGGGATAGAGCCTTCCGTGGTGATGGGTCATAGTCTGGGTGAATATGTTGCAGCCTGCGTTGCCGGCGTGTTCTCTCTGGAAGATGGGTTGAAGTTGATAACCGAGCGCGGACGGCTGGTTCGGGGATTACCGCTAAATGGCTCAATGGCAGCGATATTTGCGACTCCATCACAAATGGAGGAGTTTGTTGTGGATTATAACGGACAGGTGTCTATTGCAGCGATCAACGGACCCGAAAGCATTGTGCTCTCGGGAGTATCTCAATCGGTTGAAGCAATTCTGAAGCGGCTGGAAGACCGGGGGATCGCTTGGCATCGGCTGGGTGTATCTCATGCCTTTCATTCCGCATTGATGGACCCGATATTAGATGAGTTTGAAGAGATTATATCCTCAGTGCGGCTTCACCCCCCTTCCATTGAGCTCGTCTCAAATGTGACCGGAAAAGCCATAGGCGGCGAGGTGACCAGGACCGATTACTGGCGCCGCCATCTACGAAACACCGTTCAGTTTGCTGAGGGAATGAGCACGTTACGCGATCTTGGGTGTCGACTATTTGTTGAAATTGGGCCGAACCCGGTGCTTTTGGGAATGGGAAGACGTTGTTTGCCGGAAGATGGCTGCTCTTGGCTTCCCTCTCTCAGGAGCGGAGAGAATGACTGGAGAAGAATTCTTGAGAGTTTGGCAGAGATGTATGTCCGCGGGATCAAAGTGGATTGGGAAGGCGTAGCTCAGGATTATCCCTGCCAGCGTCTGCAAATACCGACTTATCCTTTTAAACGGGAAAGACACTGGTTGGACCTTGAGGATGGGAGGAAGTTCGAGCCATCTCCGACGCCAACGCTCTCGTGGGAATCCATCGTTGCTTCGGGACGAGATCAGGCGGAGCAGTGTCCCCTGGATCTGGATGTTGAATCCTATCCGAGGAGATGGCAAGTGCTTCATCGATTAACTATATCGCACTTGATTCACGCCTTCAGAGAGTTCGGCATACTCACCAAGGCAGGAGAAGAGGTTTCAGTAGAAACACTCATACCAAAGTCAGGAATCAGCCCTAACTATAAGGGACTGATGTCTCAATGGTTGATCCGATTGCAACAAGAGGGGTACTTGAAGGAAGAAAATGGGAGTTATATCTGCCCTCAACCACTTCCTGACGTAGATATGAGATCTGTCTGGCAGGAAGCCAGACGGAACCTATCTGACCTCCCAATTTTGCTGGAGTATTTAGGCAATTGTGGAGATAAGTTAATCGATGTACTGAAAGGGAAAGAAAACCCACTAAACACCCTCTTTCCTGCCGGATCGTTTCGGATCGCGGATTTTCTCTATAGCGATTGGTCGTTAGTCCGATATTTCACCAATATCGTTAAGTCTGTTTTTCAGACGATTGTGAATGATGTTCGATCCAAAAGGCTATTGAGGGTGATCGAGATCGGTGCCGGCACCGGCGGCACTACAACATCTTTACTCCCGGGGGTGTTACCAGAGAGCACACATTACTGGTTTACTGACCTCTCAGAACTATTTCTCTCCCGTGCAAGAGAGAAATTTCGAGATTATCCGTTCTTGAATTACGGCTTCCTGGACATCGGAAAAGACCCTCAAGAACAGGGCTATGAGTCACATTCCTATGATATCGTGGTTGCGGCAAATGTACTCCACGCGACGCAGGATCTGGATACGACTGTGGAGCAAATTTCGTCCCTGCTGGCACCCCGTGGTTATCTCCTGCTTCAGGAAGCCACAAATTATGCGTCCTGGTTTGATATGTCTTTTGGACTTTTGGAGGGGTTTTATGCTTTCAACGATCAACGAAGACAAAGGCATCCATTCATGGCCGTCGAGGGATGGGAAGATTTGCTCCGATCGCATGGCTTCAAAAGAGTCGCCGTGTTTCCCGAAGAAGGGTCGAAGGCAGAACTATTAATTCACCATGTCTTAATAGCGCAGACAGGACAGGAACCAAGCGATGTCAGGCCTGTTGAGATAGTTGAACCACGAGCTCCAAAAGACGAGATCCTCGGGAAAAAAAGCACAGAACCGGAGCAAACCGATGGGCAGAAGTTTTTACAACAACTTGAAGGGGCGCTGCCGGTCCAGCGGCAAGACTTATTGGTCGAATATGTACGCAAACATCTTATGAGGGTCCTACGAATAGACCCTAGCTCTCCACCACACCGACGGTCTCGGTTAATGGAGTTAGGTGTAACTTCGCTGGTTGCGGTCGAGTTTGCGAGGCGTCTAGAACGCAGTTTGGATTTGCCGAGTCGTTTGCCTGCCACCCTAATCTTCGACTGTCCCACTATCGAGGCGATTGCCGACTTCTTCCTGGAGGAAGTTCTCACACTCGATAAACCGAAGGAAAGGCTATCCGAAGATCCTGGAACCGCGGAAGCAAACGAGAAGGTGTCGGCTGAGCAACTCGAAAAGCTTCCAGATGACCAGGTGGAAGCCTTGTTGCTGAAGAAATTGACAACCCTTGAACGTGAGGACCAAGATGGATAATAAAAGCAACTCCAAAGAATTGTCTCCACTGAAACAAGCCTATCTCGCACTGGAAAAGATGCAGGCCAAGCTCGATGCCGCCGAGCGTTCGACGAAAGAGCCGATCGCCATCGTCGGCATGGGCTGCCGTTTTCCCGGAGGTGTAAACAATCCTGAGGACTTTTGGCGTTTGCTGCGGGAGGGAGTCAATGCAGTTGCCGAGGTTCCGCAAGATCGGTTGCATGCTGAAGCTTTCCATAACCAGCAGCCCCAGGTTCCCGAGAAGACCTCTTCATACTGGGCAGGACTCCTGGAAGAAGTGGACAAGTTCGATGCCCAGTTTTTCAACATTGCTCCGCGGGAGGCCGTGGAAATGGATCCACAACAGCGGCTCCTGCTCGAGGTGAGTTGGGAGGCGTTCGAGAATGCAGGTCAGGCACCCGATCAGTTGTCCGGCAGTGCAACGGGGGTATTTTCCGCTGTTTGCACTTCAGATTACTCCGACCTTCAGATGAGAATACGTGACCTGGCTCAATTGGACATGTATCACTTCTTGGGTAGGGGCCCCAGTATGATGTCGGGTCGTCTGTCTTACATACTGGGTCTTCAGGGTCCAAGTATCACCGTGGACACCGCCTGTTCGTCATCGCTCACGGCGATCCACTTGGCATGTCAAAGCCTTCGCATGGGAGAATGCCGCATGGCGATTGCCGGGGGCGTTAACGTGATTCTACTGCCACATTTCTTCATCGCTTATTCCAAAGGGGGAGTATTGGCTTCAGACGGGAAGTGCAAGACTTTTGACGCGTCGGGAGACGGCTTCGTTCGCGGCGAAGGCTGCGGTATGATAGTGCTCAAGCGCCTGTCGGATGCCCTGGCGGAAGGGGCCCGTATTCACGCGGTGATTCGAGGATCAGCAGTCAATCAGGACGGCCCCAGCACTAGCTTAACTGCTCCAAATGGTCGTGCCCAGAGTGCAGTGATTCGAGAGGCACTGCGGCGTGGTGGTGTCGATCCGCTCTCTGTCGGCTATCTGGAAGCGCATGGGACCGGGACCTCGCTTGGTGATCCTATCGAGGTGCGAGCAGTAGAGGAAACGCTGTGCAAAGGACGTTCGAAAGAGAATGCATTGATCATCGGTTCAGTTAAAACCAACCTCGGCCATCTGGAGGCGGCCGCAGGCGTAGCGGGTGTGATCAAAACCGTACTTGCCTTGCAACACGGAGAGATACCTCCCCATTTGCACTTCAAAAACCCCAACCCACATATTTCTTGGGAGGAGATGTCGGTACTCGTTCCCACCAGGGCCATGCCCTGGTCTTCCGAACAAAGACCCAGGACTGCCTGTGTAAGTTCGTTTGGTTTCAGTGGAACTAATGCGCACATGGTCTTGGAAGAGGCTCCACAAGTGAGGACAGAAAAAGCTGAGTTGGAACGGCCGATAGATCTGCTCGTGGTTTCCGCCAAGAACGAAAGTGCTTTAAAGGAACTCGCAAGCCGTTATGAATCCCATCTCGCAAGGAATCCGTCTGAGTCGATAAGGAACTTCTGTTTTACCGCCAATGCAGGACGAGCACACTTCATCCATCGCGCTGCAATGATCGCCACATCACGCGAAACGCTCCGGGAGCAACTCTCTGCCCTTTCGTCCGGACAATTACGACCCGGTTTAGTTTATAAAGAGTTAAGTCATGTGGATCAACCTAAGATAGCATTTCTTTTCACGGGGCAGGGCTCCCAGTATGTGGGGATGGGTCGGGAGCTTTTCGATACCCAGCCTACCTTTCGAAAGGCTCTGGAGCGTTGCGACGAACTACTTCGTCCTCATCTTGAGCGACCACTGATCTCGGTGCTATATCCCGGAATGGGGCAAAGCTCACCATTAGATCAGACGGCCTACACGCAGCCTGCACTTTTCGCCCTGGAGTATGCCTTGGCCGAGCTGTGGCGCTCTTGGGGAATCAAGCCATCGGTGGTGATGGGTCATAGTGTGGGGGAATATGTGGCGGCCTGTGTTGCCGGGGTATTTAGTCTGGAGGATGGACTCCAGCTGATCGCTGCACGGGCGCGTTTGATGCAAGCGCTTCCGGGAGGGGGCCGGATGGCAGCAGTATTTGCCGATGAAGCTCGTGTTGATCGAGCGATTGCGCCATATCGGAAGACCGTTTCCCTGGCCTGCCTCAACGGGCCGGAGAACATGGTGATTTCCGGAGTTGGGGCTGACGTTGAAGCGGTTCTCAGGGGGTTTGAGGCCGAGGGCATCGAATTTACGCCCTTGACTGTTTCCCACGCATTCCATTCACCACTGATGGAGCCGATGCTGGATAAATTTGAGCGGGTTGCCGCAAAGGTTACGTATGCATCACCGCGCATCGGTGTGGTCTCCAATGTGAGCGGCATGCTGGCTCGTGGGGAAGAGATGGCCAATGGGGCCTACTGGCGTCGTCATATCCGCCAGCCGGTGAGGTTTTGCTCTTCGATGGAGTGGCTGTACGGCCAGGGCTACGGGATCTTCATGGAGCTTGGACCCAGTCCGGTGCTATTAGGGATGGGTGCACGCTGTCTCCCCGACAGTGCGTCTGTGTGGCTGCCCTCGCTGAAGCGGGGTGAGGATAACTGGCGATCGTTGCTCGATAGCCTATCTGCCCTCTATGTTCACGGTGTTTCGGTGGATTGGGTGGGATTTGGTCGCGACTACCCGCGTCAATTAGATTCTCTTCCCACTTATCCCTTTCAAAGGAAACGCTACTGGATCGAACAATGTAACCTGGCTCCAGCGGTTCCGTCAGAACAGCCGAAAGATGGCCTCCATCCCCTATTGGGCCGTCGGTTAAGCTCACCATTGATTCAAGATGTGATCTTTGAAGCACGGTTCGAAAAGTCGAATCCTAGATTCATCGCGGACCATCGCATATGCGGCATCGCGTTGATGCCTGCGACTGGTTTTATCGCCCATGCGATGGCTGCAGCGAGGGATGTTTTTGGTCCAGGCTGCCACACTCTCGAGCAATTAACGATCCATCAGCCCATGGCCTTTGTGAATGACAGGGCTAGGACCGTACAGTTCGTCCTTTCTCCACACGTGGAGGGAACCAGCTCGTTTCAGATTTTCAGTCTTGTAGAAGGCGGCAAGTACCAAACAAGGGATTGGACGCTCCATGCGACCGGAAGGATTCGTGCGGGTCAAGAAAATCCAATTATAACAAACAATGTGATCGATTTGTTGGAAATGCAACTGCGTTGCGGGCAACAGATTGAGGTAAAAGATCATTATGCAGAAATGCAGAAATTCGGTTTCGATCTGGGCACAAGTTTTCAGGGCATTGAAAAGCTTTGGCGCGGCAAGCGTGAAAGCCTGGGACGCCTTGTCCTGCCCAAAGAACTCCTGGAGGAAGCCCGAGAGTACGACATCCATCCGGCACTCCTGGATGCGGCCAACCAGGTGATTGGAACGATATTCATGAGCGAAATAACCGATCAGGACGTATACTTGCCAATCGGTCTCGAGAGATATGGCGTCCATGGAAGCGCCGGAGAGGTGCTCTGGTGTCATGCGGTGATTCACGAAACGAGCGAAAAGATCGAGCAAGCAGTTGAGGGCGACATTCGCATCTATAATGAAGAGGGGAAGCTGATAGCGAGCATGGAGGCTGTCCAATTCAGGCGAGTGGATCAATCGTCCCTCAAGCACATCTTGAATAAAGGTTTTGACGATTGGCTGTACGAAATTGCTTGGCGGCCAATGAGCAATCCCAAAGTTTCAGAATTTTCATCTGCAGACGGACATGGTGATTGGTTGATCTTCGACCCGTCGAATGGCATTGGAGAGGAGCTGTCAACACTTATAAAGGAACGTGGGGGGCGCGGTGTGCTCGTTTCTGATGGTGAGAGATTTGAATGTACTGATGAAAATCATTGGGTCATCAACTACAAAGAGGCGGCAGATTATTTGAAGTTATTTAAGCAGTTCCATAATCCATGGCGCGGTGTGATTTTCTCCGGCGACTGTTACGGCGTGGACATCATAGACATGACCACGGCGGTATTGGAAGAACGAATCCAAGAATTTTGTGGCAGCGTTCTTTACCTGGTGCAAGCGATACAAAACACGATTGAATCAGACTTGCCCCACCTTTGGATCTTGACGCGGGGTACCCATCTAATAGAAAGGGATGAGAAACTCTTTTCCGTTGTGGGGGGAGCGTTGTGGGGGTTAGGCCGTGTGATCGCCTTGGAGCATCCTGAACTCTCTCCTGTACTTGTCGACCTGAATCCCTTAGGGAGGCACAATGAGTTGGAAGCGCTTTTCAAAGAACTGTGTTTGAGCGATGGCGAAGATCAGGTGGCCTATCGCAATAATGAACGGCATGTCGCTCGCCTTATTCGGCACGACGCAAGCAGTGACCAGCGCGGTGATGCTAAGCTCGGTTTACCTGGAGAATCGTATCAACTGGAGATTGTCAATCGTGGTTTTCTGGACGGCCTAACTTTGAGAGCCGCGCCTCGCCAAAAGCCTGGACCAGACGAGGTAGAGATACGCGTATATTCAACTGGCCTGAATTTCAAAGACGTTCTAAACGCCCTCGGAATGGTTGGAAGTGATCCCTTCCCCTTGGGGAACGAATGCGCTGGAACTATCGTTGAAGTGGGGGAAAACGTAGAAGACTTCAAGCCTGGAGATGAGGTCATTGCATACGCACCAGGCAGCTTCCGATCCTATCTGACGACTTCTGTAGATTATATAATTCTGAAACCCAAACAGATCAGTCTTGAAGAAGCAGCAGGCCTTTTGGTCGCGTTTCACACGGCATACGCTACACTTTATGAATTGGGAAAGATGTCTAAGGGTGACCGAGTCTTAATTCATGCGGCCACGGGAGGGGTAGGGATGGCCGCATTGCAACTAGCCCAGAAAGCGGAGGCGGAGGTCTTTGCTACTGCTGGGTCTGAGCGAAAGCGAGCCTTCCTTCGTTCCCTGGGGGTACACCATGTGCTAGATTCTCGTTCTCTTGATTTCGCCGACGAGATCATGAAGATCACCCAAGGCGAAGGAGTGGATATTGTGTTGAACTCGCTCGCTGGCGACTTCATACCGAAAAGCCTGTCAGTGTTAAGGAGAAATGGTCGGTTTTTAGAAATAGGGCAAAGAGATTTGCTGGATAAAGACCAAGTCGCTCAGCTAAAAGAGGGCGTTCAATACTACCACTTTGATGGTACCCGGTTGAATCGCGAGTCTGTGAAATTTAATCTGAGAGAGCTCCACAAGTTATGGGTGGATGGCTCACTCAAGCCGCTTCCCGTGAAGGTTTTCCCGATAGAGGATGTGATCAGTGCTTTTCGGTATATGGCACAGGCCAAACATATTGGCAAGATCATCGTGACCCACAAGCCGATGTCCACAGGAGCAAGGAGCGTTAACCTGCAGAGTGATGCAAGTTACTTGATTACGGGTGGACTGGGAAGTCTTGGTCTTCAGGTTGCGCGCTGGATGGTTGAAAAGGGTGCGCGCCACCTGGTGGTCATGGGACGTTCCGATCCATCGCAGGAAGCTCAGCAAAGGATAAGTCAATTGGAACAATCAGGCGCAAAAATTCTGGTGGTGAAAGGGGACGTCTCCCTGAAAGACGACGTCACGCGTACTCTGGAAAAGATAAACACCTCGATGCCGGCTTTACGTGGGGTTATCCATGCCGCTGGAGTCCTGGACGATGGCATGTTGCTTCAGCAGGACTGGGAGCGTTTCTCCAAGGTGCTGGCGCCTAAAGTGAGCGGTGCATGGAATCTGCATGTTGCAACTCGAGAAACGGTTTTAGATTTTTTTGTTCTATTCTCTTCTGCTGCCTCAATACTCCCTAACTATGGTCAAGGTAACTACACGACTGCCAATGCTTTCTTGGACAGCTTGGCGCTTTATCGGAAGGCGGAAGGACTTCCCGCCTTAAGCATTAACTGGAGCGCCTGGAAAGGAGACGGAATGGTAGCCTCTGTGGGGAGCCGCGAACTTCTTCGCTGGACTGAGCAAGGTTTCTCGCCCATGGAACCGGAGGATGCATTACAGGTATTTGAGCAAGCGATGACAAAAGAGACCGCGCAATTAGCCGTTATGCCAGTAGAGTGGTCTTCATTTTTCCGTCACCAGAAGGGTGCTCAAATACCGGCGATGCTATTGGAACTGGCGGAAAAGGAAGTGCTTCATTCAAAGGCAGTAATTACTGTCTCCGAAGAGCCGGGCTCTTTTTTACGCCAGCTTGAGCAAACTAGCCCTGAAAATCGCCCCGATGTACTTTCCCAATACATACGCAAACAAGTGGTCAAAGTCCTTAGGCTGGATCCATCAATTGAATTAAGACCTACACAAGGTTTAGCTCAGCTCGGTATGGACTCGCTAATGGCTGTTGAACTGAGAAACCAAATCACAAAAGACTTTGGAGTAACAATGCCTGTGGTGACGTTTCTGAAAGGCTCCTCTCTCTCTAGGATTTCAGCAATGTTGCTCGACAAACTCACTTCGGCTGCCTCCATCGTGGGTAGTCCGTCTTCAAGAGGTCGTGAGGAAATTCGATCCGGGTTGGAAGATAATTCTATCAATGACGGTTGGGAGGAAGGAGAATTATGAACGCTCTTGAATTATTGACTGTTCTTTCCGATCGCAATGTCCAGCTGTGGATAGAAAATGAGCAGCTTCGATACCGTGCACCGAAAGGGATACTGAAGCCTGAGCTTCGAGACGCGCTACTTAAACACAAGGACGAAGTGATTAGCTTGCTAAGACAGAGGGCCCGCGAGAGTGTTTTTTCGTATCCTCTCTCTTACGCACAAAAGGCTCTTTGGTTCATAAACCAGGCCATACCCGAAAGCACGTCTTACAACGCCTCCTTCAGTGCACGCATTCGTTCGAGAGTAGACTTTGCGGCTTTAAAGCGAGTGTTCCAGGTCTTGATGGACCGACATCCTGTACTCCGCACCACCTATTCGGATAATGATGGCGAACCGGTTCAGCGTGTCCATGGGTACATGAAGGTTTCTTTCAGCGAAACGGACGGTTCACTCTGGAGTGAGGAAGAGTTGAAGGAGCAAGCCATAGAAGCCCATAGGCGTCCATTCGATTTGAAGCATGGACCATTACTTCGTGTCCACGTGTTCACACGTTCGGAAAGGGATCATGTTTTTTTGATGGTAGCGCACCACATTGTATTGGATGGCTGGTCCCTTTGGTTGCTCCTGGATGAAATAAGGTCTCTCTACTCGTCAGAACTAAATGGTAAACCACCATCCATACCGGCTCCCGAGGCGGAATACACAGACTACGTTCGGTGGCAAGCCCAATTGCTGGCCGGAAATGAAGGGGAGCGCCTCTGGACCTATTGGAAGAAACAACTTGGCGGTGAGTTAGCCCGTCTTAACCTGTCTGGACACCGTTCGCGAAGGCCTGTTCAAAGAATTGAGGGCGCGTCGCACATTTTCGCCATCGAGGAACACCTGACTGGGCAGATCAAGTCTCTTGCGAGAGCAGAAGGGGTTACTCTTTTCACGTTGTTGCTGACACTCTATCAGCTTTTGCTCCATCGCTACACGGGCCAAGAGGATATTTTGGTAAGCTCACCCGTCGCCGGTCGGAGCCGGCCCGAATTCGAAAGAATTGTTGGCTGTTTCATAAATCCGGTCGTTTTTCGCGGTAGAGTTTCTAAAGGTATAACTTTCAGACAGGCATTAAAAGAAACAGAACAGATGGTTCTGGAAGCCCTTGAGCATCAAGATTACCCGTTTGCACTTTTGACCCAGCGACTTCTACTGGGAGGGGATCTGAGCAGTTCGCCCCTTTTCCAGGTTGATTTCGTTTTACAAAAGCCTCAACAATCTGAGGATATCTCGTCAATTTTCGGGACTGGGATGGAAGTTTCACGTATCAATTTCGGCGGACTTGAACTGGAGCCTTTCTATATTCCACAACAGGAGGGACAACTTGATCTCACACTGGAAATGGCTGAAGGGAGAGGTTTGCTGTGGGGAATCCTGAAATACAACACGGATCTGTTCGACGCTCCTGCCATAGAAAGGATGGCAGGCCACTTCCGGATGTTGTTAAAAAGTGTACTTGCGGATCCGGCAGAGCGCATCGGAGCTTTGCCGATACTGACCGATGCGGAACGTAATCAATTGCTTGCGGAGTGGAGTCAGACGAAATCGGATTACGTTGGCGCTCGATCTAAAAGTAGTTTTTGTGTTCATCAAATATTTGAGTTCGAGGCCGAACGATTACCAAATACCGTTGCCGTCGTCTTTGATGGGGAAGAAATCACTTATCGGGAGCTCAACGAACAAGCCAACCGACTGGCTCACTTTCTGAAGAAAAATGGGGTGAACCAGGAAACATTAGTGGGCATCTACATGGAGCGGTCGTTAGGGCTTATTGTAGCTTTATTGGGAGTTCTCAAGGCAGGTGGAGCTTATCTTCCCCTGGATCCTATGTATCCCCAGGAACGTTTGGCCTTCATGCTTGATGATTCTGGCGCACAGGTGGTCCTGACACATGGGTTCTTAGCGAAAAACCTGTCGCCCTGCCGGGCACAGGTAGTTTGTTTGGACTCAGTCCAAGATACGATTAACCGAGAAGACAATGGAAATCCACTTCCGGTTGCAACCCCCAATAACCTTGTTTACGCTATCTATACGTCAGGTTCAACCGGTCAGGCAAAAGGGGTCATGGTCGAGCATCGGAGCCTGGCCAATGCCTACCTCTTCTGGGATGAAACGTACCAACTCCATACCCTAAAGTCCCATCTTCAGATGGCAAGTTTTTCTTTTGACGTTTTTACAGGGGATCTTGTACGTGCACTGTGTTCCGGGGGTAAACTGGTTTTGTGCCCGAGAGAATATTTGATGGATCCGCCGAATCTTTATCGTTTGATGCGGAGAGAAAAGGTCGATTTTGCAGAGTTCGTTCCTGCTGTTTTGCGAGAACTGGTGAGCTATCTTCACAAGGACGGATCAAAGCTGGATTTCCTTAAGATCCTGGTTTGCGGTTCTGATAGCTGGAACATGGATGAATATCGACGGTTCAAAGAGGTATGCGGACCGAACACTAGGCTGATCAACTCGTATGGTGTGACTGAAGCCACCATTGACAGTACCTATTTCGAGGGTACGTCCAAAGATTTTTCTTGTGATGTACTGGTGCCCATCGGGCGGCCCTTTGCAAATATCGAACTCTATGTTTTGGATTCTAACTTGCAACCGACGCCTATCGGAGTTCCTGGAGAGTTGCATATAGGGGGAGTGGGCCTGGCACGGGGATACTTGAACCGTCCCGAGTTAACCGCTGAGAAATTCATAACAAACCCGTTTGGCGACCGGCCTAAACAACGTCTCTACAAAACCGGTGACTTGGCCCGGTATCTTCCCGATGCAAACATAGAACTTTTGGGTCGTGTGGATTTCCAAGTGAAAATCCGCGGGTTTCGGGTGGAGACGGGAGAAATCGAATCTGTGTTGGGACAGCACCCGGGAGTCGAGCAGATTGCCGTTGCAGCGTTGGATGATGCCTTAGGTAATAAGCGCTTGGTTGGCTATGTGGTTGTTAAGGATTCCCAATCCGCGCCATCGATGAATGATCTACGCAGTTTTCTAAAGAAAAAACTTCCGGAATATATGGTACCTTCGACATTTCTGCTCATGGATAAATTACCTCTGACGCCTAACGGGAAGATAGACCGTCGGGCTTTGCCCACGCCGGACAGCCTTGACTCTGAACTTGAAGTGAGTTATGTGGCGCCCCGATCGGAAACCGAAAAGAAACTTGGGGCTATTTGGCAAGAGGTATTGAATCGGGATAAGGTTGGAGTCCACCATGACTTTTTTGAGCTGGGTGGACACTCACTACTAGCGACACGGGTAATGTCGAGAATTAATCAATTGTTTGGAATCCAGTTGGCGTTGCGAAAACTTTTCGAAGTCACAACTATAGCTTCATTAGCTGATCTGGTTGATACGCTTCTTTGGACGGGCAAACAGACTTTCGGCACTTTGCCGCCCGAAGAACGGGAGATTATTGAGATGTAGGTGTTGAATGGCGTCCACGCATAAGGAGGGCCGCTCCTTTATTTTAGGAAGGTAGGAGCCGGATACCCCTTCACAAAAGCTGAAGCAGGTTTGAGCGGTACCCGTCGATTAGGTTCAGTGATATGGGGGAGAAAAGGTTTTATTAAACCGCTTAAAGATTAGCTGGATTCCTTTTCTCATTCCAATAATTTGTTTGTTGTTCGTCGCATGTGGACGGAACAACAGGGTTAAACTTGATGGCTCTGCTACCGAGACAAAGAAGATCCAGGCGCGCCAGAAGATAGAGATTACAGCTCATTATGGAAAGAGCTTGCGTGGGAGGATCAATTCTATGTGCGAATCATTATATTAAACGGCGTCCCGAGAAATCTGAAGGATTTGGAAGCAGTCAAAATCGGTATGAAATCTTATTGAAATTGTTGCAACGATTTCAGGCGTCGAAAAGCGTGATCGATGTTGAGAAGGCGATAAATATGTTGAATTCAGTTGCAAGAAACGGTTCGAACATTACTTATTTGAGTATAATCGGATTTCCAAGGGAAAGAAGGATTTATTTTGCTGTTTCGCCAAAGCCAGGGGTTTCAGCAACCAGGGGGGAATGGATAGAGATATTATGGAGTGAGGTGTTTGAGGTCTTATAAGTCTTTAGAAATTCTGATGTCAGGATAAATTTGTATGGCAAAAGACAATTTTACTGTTATTGATCTGCTGTCGCGCCTTAGAAGTCTCGGTGTAGAGTTGCATGCGGAAAACGGTAGGTTGCTAATTAACGCTCCGAAAGGAGCGCTAAACTCATCATTGCGTGAAGAGCTATCTCATCGGAAAGCTGAAATCGTGCGATTTTTGGCCGATTCAAGGTCGTTTACAATTTCTGATTCAACTCCAATACCGGTGGTGCCACGGGACAGAGCGCTCAGCGTTTCTTTTTCGCAGGAGAGACTTTGGTTTCTGAATCAGTTGGAGCCAGAGAGTGTGGCTTACAACAGCTACGGAGTACATCGGCTCGAGGGCCACCTTCGGGTAGACATTCTTTCGCAGAGTCTGTCAGAGATCATTCGTCGTCATGAGGCATTACGGACCGCCTTTAGCGAGATAGACGGCAAGCCGGTACAGGTTGTTTCGCCGCCATCACCGTTTAATCTTCAGATTGTGGATTTGCAGGGGCTTTCTGAAGCCGAGCGCGAGGAGAGAGCACTGGGTATAGCCATCGAAGAAGCCCAGAAGCCATTTGATCTCTCAAAAGGGCCGCTTTTTCGAGCAATTTTGGTGCAATTGTGGGCGGAAGAGTACCTACTGGCCGTAATCATGCACCACATTATAACGGATGGCTGGTCATTGGGCATATTCACACGCGAGCTGGAGGCACTATATAAAGCGTTTTCGGATGGTCGGCCGTCGCCATTGCCTGAGCTTTCCATTCAATATGCGGATTTTGCCCATTGGCAGCGGGAGTGGCTGAAGGGCAAGGTTTTGGAGGACCAACTTTCGTACTGGAAGCAAAAGCTTTCCGGGGATCTTCCAGTGCTGCAACTGCCTACTGACCGGCCGCGGCCAGCTGTTCAGGGGTATCGGGGTGCCAAGAAATGGTTTGTGCTATCGAAACAACTTACGGAGGCGCTTGCTAGACTGAGCCAAAGTCGAGGAATTACCCTTTTTATGACGCTGCTGGCGGCATTTGAGGCGTTGCTTTACCGGTACACAGGACAAACGGATTTTGCGGTGGGCACCCCGATAGCGAACCGCACCCGAGCCGAGTTGGAAGGGCTGATCGGTTGTTTCGTGAACACACTAGTGCTGAGGACGGATCTTTCGGGAGACCCGCAGTTTGTCGGATTGCTGAGGAAAGTGCGAGAGACAGCGTTGGGCGCTTTCGCCCATCAGCACATGCCGTTTGAGAAATTGGTGGAAGTTCTTAAGCCGGTGCGGGACATGAGCTATGCGCCGCTGTTTCAGGTGATGTTCGCCCTTCAAAATTTTCCGTGGGTTCCGGCTGACCTTCAGGGATTGACGCTAACTCCCGAGCTGACTGAGGCCAGCACTTCGATGTTTGATCTGACGCTTTACATGTGGGAGGAGGAAAAGGGGCTATCCGGAACCATCGAGTACAGCACTGACCTTTTCGATGATTCGACTATTGAACGTATGGTTGATCATTTTGAGGTTCTTCTTGAGAGCGTAACCACCGATCCAGACCGGCGTCTTTCGGAGTTGACGCTGTTGAGGGAATCGGAGCGGCATCAGGTTCTAGTGGAATGGAACGATACCGCTGCTGAGTACCCCAAAGACGAGTGCTTTAACCAGTTGTTTGAGGAGCAGGTGGGGCGAACGCCGGAAGCCACTGCCGTGATTTGTGCGGATGTAAGCCTTACCTACAAGGAACTCAATTGCAGGGCCAACCAAGTTGCGAATTATCTCCGAAGACTCGGTGCTCAACCCGGTAGTATTGCGGGAATCTGTACAGACAGATCGATCGATATGGTTGTGAGCTTGCTGGGCATCTTGAAAGCAGGCTGTGCTTACATGCCATTAGATCCTCATTTTCCTGCAGATCGGATCGAATTTATGCTGAAGGATTCCAATTCTGGCATCTTAATGACTCAAAGTCACCTCCAAGAAAATATCCAGGGGTTTTCAGGGGAAGTAATTTGCATCGACTCCGATTGGGACAGGATATCCAAAGAAAAAGATACTAACCTGACAGAACTGCCAGGACCCAATGACTTAGCGTATGTGATCTATACCTCGGGTTCAACCGGAAAACCCAAGGGTGTCCAGATACCTCATCGGGCGCTTGTCAATTTTCTGTATTCCATGCAGAAAGAACCGGGACTGACAGCCGCGGATACGCTTCTTTCAGTAACCACAATGTCATTTGACATATTCGGTCTCGAATTATACCTGCCGTTATTGAGCGGTGGCAGGGTAGTCATTGCTGAGCGTGAGGATACTTTAGATGGATCCCGCTTAGCAAATCTCATCAAAAAGCATAATGTATCAGTAATGCAAGCAACCCCCTCGACATGGAGGCTTTTCATCGAGTCAGGCTGGTCTGGTTATGACGCTCTTAAGGTCTTATGTGGCGGGGAAGCACTTCCATCAGATTTGGTTGAACCGCTTCTGAAAAGATGCAAGGAATTATGGAATCTTTATGGGCCGACCGAGACTACGATCTGGTCGACCGCTTATCGTATAAAGTCTGTGGAGGATCCGATTTTGATTGGGTCCCCCATTGCCAACACGCAAACATACATCCTCGACGGTTGGTTGCAGTCAGTACCAGTCGGGGTGGTTGGGGAGCTTTACATCGGGGGAGATGGTTTGGCGCAGGGGTATTTGAACCGACCTGAGCTTACTGAGGAGAAATTCATACCGAATCCGTTCAGTGGAGGGGCTGGGGGTCGGATCTATAAGACAGGGGATCTTGCTCGGTACCGACCGGATGGAAACATTGAGTATCTTGGTCGAGTTGACCATCAGGTGAAGTTGAGGGGTTTTCGGATAGAGCTTGGAGAGATCGAAAGCCGCTTGAAGGAAGTGGAGGGGGTTCATGATTGTGTGGTTGTGCTGCGGGAGGACCGGGTAGGGGACCAGCGGTTGGTGGCCTATTATGTGGTCAGAGAGGGCCAGACGATTTCGGTTTCCGATGTACGGCGGTATTTGCAGGCGAAGTTGCCGAACTACATGGTGCCGCAGCATTTTGTGGAGTTGAAATCTATTCCGCTGACGCCCAATGGGAAGGTGGACCGTGATGGGATAAGATTGCTTCCTTTAGAAACGCCTCAGACCGACCATATTCATGTCTCCGATGAACCACTGACGAAGATGGAACAAACGCTCACCGATATATGGAAAGAGGTGTTAGGCCTGGATCATATCAGTGTCCACGACAATTTTTTTGAACTTGGCGGATACTCTCTGTTGTCCATCCAAGTTGTAACAAAGCTAGAAAGGAAGATTGGCTTTAGGATTAATCCCGGTGAGCTTGTTTACCAAACACTCGGACAATTGGCGGCATCCCTGGAGCAACGAACGGATAGCCTTACTCCCAGCGCGGGGCGATCAAACAAAGGCTGGTTGTTCCAAGCGATCAAGAGTAGAATACCTGTATTAAATCGGCAGAGATAATCATACCGGACCAGTCGCCGAGATGGTTTTGGGCATGTTTACCATGGAAGATAAATTGGAGACGCAAATGGATAACATTGCTTTTCGGAATCAAACAGACCCATTCTATTTTGGGGAATCACCCCAAAAGCTTTATGGCTGTTACCATCTACCGCAAAAGTTGCATGACAAGACTTTTGCTATTGTGCTTTGTTATCCGATTGGACAGGAGTATATTCGTTCCCATCGGGCCTTTTACCAACTCGCAATACATCTATCACTGGCAGGCTTTCATATTCTGCGTTTCGACTACTTTGGTTGTGGAGATTCGGAGGGCGATTATGAAGATGGATCGCTCCTTCAATGGACTAATGATATTCAAACCGCCATAGCGGAAATGCAGAAACGTAGCGGACTGACGGACGTTTGCCTGATTGGGCTGAGAATGGGAGCCACCTTGGCATTGCAAGCGGCTGCGGACTGCCCTCATATCGAGAGTATCATTCTTTGGGAACCGGTTTTTGATGGCAAGCGCTACCTTAAGGAATTGGCTAAAAGCCAACAGGACTTTCTAAACCAGATGTCAGGTAGAAAAGAAAGGGAAATCGCTGGGTCAGGAATATCTAATGAAATCCTTGGATTTCCCATGACTCCAAAACTGAAACAAGATCTGGAGATGATCCATCTAGATCATTTGAAATTGCGCTCTGACGTCGGATTACTGATTCTTCGCAATAGAAAGGATTCAGATTGTTTTAATGTTACATCCCACTTTAAAAAGAGCCACCCTCGCGCAGATTTTCAAGTAATCGCTGATCATATAGTCTGGACGGAGGATTTGTATAAACGACTTATTCCTCTTAAAGTCATCAGTTATCTCGTCAAATGGGTAGATAGAGTCCGATGATGAAAGAATACACAGTGCTGTTTAACAAAGACCGGTCACTCGTCGGGATTCTTAACGAAAATCTGAAAGCCGTTGTCCCCGGGGAAAATAGTTTGATAGGTGTTTTGCTGTTAAACTCTGGACTTATTCACCATATCGGGCCGAATCGTATTTATGTCAAAATAGCAAGGCGGCTGGCCGCCTTGGGATTTGTTGTTCTGCGTTTTGATCTTTCAGGAATCGGTGACAGTGGTCCACGAAAAGATAAGATGCCATTTGCCGAAAGTGTCATTGATGAGGTCCGGCAGGCGATGGATTATCTTGAACATTTTAAAGGGATCAAGCAATTTATTTGCGTCGGGGTTTGTTCAGGGGCTACAGCTTCAGCACAAATTTCTGCTGTTGATCACCGTGCCAAAAAGGCCGTTTTAATCAACCCGGAGTTACCGAGGCGCATACAGATTGAGCTTATGTCTCACATCAGTTATCATAAAAAACTGTTTGACTTGCGCAGGTGGCGGCATTTTCTCTTCCTGCGATCAAACTATCGTGAAATTTTCCAAGTAATCGGGATGATGATCATAAGAAAGATTAGGCCCATCTATGTCAGGAATAGTCAGCTTTCGGAATTTACTACCGAGACAGTTAAATTTCTTCGGTCCCTTCGAACGCGGGGGGTGCGATTGTTAATGGTGTTTTCAGAAGACGACACAGAGCACCGATATTTTCAGAAGATAATCGGAGACGAATACGGCATGATACAGAATGATGAGTTTTTCGCTATTGAAAAGATAGGAAATGCGGATCACCTTTTTACACCCTTGGCATGCCAGGAAGAATTGTTGAATCTGATTTCAAAATGGGTGGCTGAAGATGGCTAAGTACGGATAGAAGGATCTGCCGGGCTGATGTTGTCTGGAGGTTAGTGTAAATGAAATCCGAAATTAATCATACGAAGTCGAAATGGGTATCCATTAGCTCATCAAACGGAGATAGCCTGGGCCGTCTGTTCTGCCTTCCCTTTGCCGGAGGAGGCGCAGTGGCATACTATCGTTGGATTGATCGCATCTTAGCCGGTATCGATGTGGCGCGAGTGAACCTGCCAGGTCGGGAAAGCCGCCTGAGAGAGCCACTGTTTACGGATCCTTCATCGCTGGTTGACACCCTTGTTGAGGAATTGGTTATTTGGATTGACCGCCCATTCGTCCTTTTTGGCCATAGCATGGGCGCCCTACTTGCATTCGAATTGGCCAGAGAGTTTCGACGTCGCCATAGGATGTTGCCGGTTCACCTTTTTGTTTCAGGTTATCGGGCGCCGCATTTGCCCCCCGAAACACCGTTTTCACATTTGCCTAATGAGGAGTTTATCGCCTGCGTGCGCCAATATGAAGGTATTCCCGACCTTGTAGCCAAAGACGAAGAACTGTTGAACATATTTCTCCCCATCCTTAGAGCTGATTTTAAAATGACTGAGACCTATGTCTATAGAGAGGAGCCACCTTTAGAATGCCCGCTCACTGCGTTCGGGGGGCTTTCGGATCCGAAAATTGGCCGTGAGAAGATTATGGCATGGAACATACACACTTCAATGGGGTTCAGTGCACATTTCTTTCCGGGAGGTCACTTTTTTTTACAGGATTCGGAGCTATTGGTTTTGGACCAAATAAATCATCAATTGGCTGGATCATTTTTACGTCCCTAATAATTCATCAATGATCTATTGCACTATGACATCTCTTGCCGAGCAGTGGGGATCGCTGCCCTTAGATTATGAAATTGATTATAATACGGTACATGTGTGGTGCTCCCGTTTTCAAACAAGTTATATTTCTCAAAAGAAATTTGTAGGAAGTTTATCAGCAGAAGAAATGGTCAGGGCGCGGCGATTCGTCCGCGAATCAGATCGCGACAGATATATTTTTGCTCATGCGTTGTTTCGATCGATTCTTGGAACTTATCTTGGTTGTAGCCCACAAGAGCTCGTTTTTGGAACCAACCAATACGGCAAACCTTTTCTGGTGAGCCCCCACGGTAACAATGAGATCCAATTTAATTTATCACATTCTCGCAACATGGTTCTCATCGCTGTGGCTCGGCAAATAGCTGTCGGAATAGATGTTGAATATATCCGAAGGGTTTCAGATGCACACGAGATCGTTGACCGTTTCTTTTCTACCCATGAACGGCGTTTTCTTTTTTCCCTTTCTCCGACGGATTTCAATGAAGCCTTTTTTGCTTGCTGGACCTTAAAGGAAGCATTTGCAAAGGGGATCGGAAAAGGCCTGTCGTATCCACTTGATAAGGTAAGGGTTATGTTTTCAAACGGAAGAGCAGGAGAAATTGTTTTTTGTGATCCTGCATCCGATTTCCCATCTTGGAGAATGTATCCACTTTCACCTGGTCCGGGTTATTCGGGAGCCCTCGCCGTAGAGACGCCTGGAAGTGAACCGGTTTTTTTCGAATACCGCGAGCATTAGAGCACGCCGAATGGTTTACATTCCGCCTGTATCTTCCCATTCTCTTTAACATCAACTCTTTGGTGTCTCCACTAACTGAGAAAGGACAATCAATAAAAGTAGGCAACCTTTTTTGTTTTGAGGGTAAGAATTCAGGACTTTTGTGAAAATTCCTTCCACTTTTTGTTCTTGGTAAAATATCGGAGTTTGAGAAATGTATTTAGTTAAGAAGGGTTATCGTTGAGAGTAGATTTGGTATTGGAAATGCATATTTTCTTCATATGTTGATGTCTTTTGTGTTTAACTACTCATTTTAAATGATGATATGCACAATCAATTGGAAAACATGAATTGACTGATTTGGTTAGAAAGGGGGAAGAAATCAGATGGTGACAAAAGAATCAAAAATAGATCTCAAGTTATTCACCCGACGAGAGATAGAGATACTAAACCTTGTTGTGGATGGTTATCGGGATAATGAAATTGCGGAGAAACTCCATATTAGAGTAGGATCTGTTGGGAGACACGAAAGTAATGTTATAAAGAAAGTGGGTGGTTCTGATTTATCCTCCGCAGTCAAGTATGCGTTAGAAAAAGGATTAATCCGTATTACGTATGCCTGAAGTTTTGTTAGAATCAGCAAACCATTGAGAAATTCGGACAGCAAGGATTAAAGGGAGCACGAGATGTTCTGGAAAAGGAGTTGATTGAAAAAACATTCGTTTCAAGCAAAGGGAATATTACCAAATATGAAGAAGAATTCAGAGTTATTTGCGCAATACTTTATCCGCCTACGCAGAATACCACGGGCTTTGCCCGTTGGGCTCCATAAAAAGGTTTGATATTCTTATGAAGTGGTCTGAAATTCAGGTTGGGCAGACATTGAAAATGGATGGATGTTTAATCTTTACTCTTTCAATGTTGCAAGTTCACAGGATCAATTGGTATTAATACCCGTCCCCGAACAATCAACATTACTGCTAGTTGGTTCAGTCTTGATTGGATCGGTGTTTTTGGGAGAATATAGATTAAAAGGAAAACTTAAACAAATAGATTATATTAGAAAAAGAAAAAAGCGCTCGCTGCTTATTGGCTGGCGAGTTTTTTTATATTTAAACAATTGGCAGGTACTGGAGGATTCTCGTTTCTATCTCCTAAAGCAAAAATTGAAAGTGGGTATGCATAGGTTGGATTCGGCCAAGATCCCTGTAGCTCCCTCTTCTTAGGCTGCTAAGAGAATAGCTTCCGTGAATCGTTGGAGCCATATTTGAAAACCAATGAATACCCGCTAATTAGATTCTCAACTGGTTGGCAGCCCAATGGGCGTTAGTCCAATAATGCATCTTGAGCTTTAAGGTATACAGTTTTTTGCCTTTAAGAAACTAAATACTGCAATAAAACTAAGGATGTGAGCCAATGAAGGAAATGAGTTTCCCTCTTGTAAATTATATTGAAATATTTGCCTCATGGAGGGAAGATATGAGAGCTTCATTTTTTTGGATTCTTTTAGTTTGTCTTCAATTGATTTTTGGCTGTACAGCACAGAGGGTAGAAAAACTTACCCCTAAGAACGATTTGTCTTCTTCTTTGCCTCAGCCCGAATCAAAAATACAAGTGAAAACCTGGGACGGAAGCCCGGATTTGGAACCAGGGTTAAATGGCAACGATATCTTGCTTTATGAAGATTTTGAGGAGGATAATTACCAGAATCAGTGGCCAGTTTTCTGGGGTGAGCCAATAGGAGCTGGGACAGTAAGCAGGCCTTCTCAATACGTTTTCGCTGGAAAACGATCGGCGTATTTGGAAGTTCCAAAGGGCAGCCACGGTTCCTGGGGATACGGAGAATATGTGCCAAGAATTCCAATAGATGATGTGGCCTATGTTCGAATGTATCTTCGCTTGGAAGATGATTTTTCAATGGGCACAGCCAATCAGCTGAAGCTACTCTCTATTAAGGGAGGTGCCAAGACTGAAGACGCATACAGTGGTGCAGGAAACAAGCCCAATGGTCGAGACAAATTTTCCGTAACCTTATGTCTGGATACCTGGATGAAGCTACACTTCTATCTCTACCATCCTGATCAGTGGGGTGGGTATGGTGACTGGGTCTATTGTAAACCTTCTTTCTTCCGCAAAGCAGGGCTTTCTCGTGGCAAATGGTATTGTATCGAAGTGATGCTTAAGAATAACACCCCTGGGAAAAAGGATGGTCAGATAAAGGCGTGGCTGGATGGAGCCCAAATAGGAAAAATTGAAAAGTTACGGTTCCGTGATGCGAGTGTCGTCAAAATCCGTCGATTCACCGTAGAGAATTATTTTGGCGGTGACAACGTGAGTGACACTTCACCAAAAGATCAACGTATCTACATAGATAATTACGTAGTTAGCCATAAGCCAATCGGTTGTTTGGGGGCGAGTCACTGACATTTCTACAGATCAATGTGGAGGATGCAAGAAACTTCTGAGATATCTAAGGAGATAAACAAAGCCGATAGGTTTTACTAACCTACAACCCCGAGTCTGTTTTCTGAAAGCTAACCAAAAAAGGCGAGCAAAAATATTTTTGCTTGCCTTTTTTCTATTGGTACTATTGAAAGGGTTGCTTCGAGAGGCACTCTGCTGGCCGTTATGGTTTATATCGGACCTTCTGTCTTGTTTGGGTTCTTCCCCGAACGCTTCCACGACACCGTGGGTTCAACTACATACCAGTTTGAATGATAGACAAATTGAACCTGGAGATGTTTGTTCCCTCGTCCCTCCGGTTGCGGAGATGGGATTCGCAAGTTCCTTAGTTACAAAAATATCGTGCCATAAAGTGAAGCTGCCCGCCCACAGGGCGGGGCTTCCCGTAAAGGAAATTTCGTTCATATTGTGCCCCTTGACCCCGCCTACAAGGCGGGGCTTGCGGGGCACGTTCCGGTCAAAATGAAAGGGAACAGATGCGCCATAACATGAAATTTTCCTTGAGTTTGTGGAATAGTTATGATAGTCTTTACATCCAAAAAGAGAGGCAATCAGGATTTCTTGGGGAACGCACTGGGGAGAAAAGGCCAGAGAACAGTTGCCTTTGACAATGGAAGCCTAATGAAACAGTAGAGAGATTCAGTGGAAAAAGAAGAGAGAGAAACCAAAGCCCATTATGGGACTGTAAATTTTGAAAAAAGAAGGCATCCCAGGTTTAGTGTCGATCTGCCTGCAGAGTACAAGCGGGCTGACCTTTCAGTGGAGCAGGGTCATGCTATAAACGCCAGTGAGGGGGGCTTGCTCCTCTATCTCCCGGAGCAGATTGAGATCGGTAAGCAGTTGAGATTAAAACTCTTTTTCAGTATGGCTTCCGAACTTCAGGCTATTGAAGCTCTGGTCGAAGTGG
>Ga0187772_10000077_pt1 | contig 36338 bp, 39 predicted proteins | sample 0116_SJ02_MP15_2_FD_133137 | JGI IMG/M metagenome (GOLD analysis project Ga0187772, IMG submission 133137) | Tropical peat soil microbial communities from peatlands in Department of Meta, Colombia - 0116_SJ02_MP15_20_MG | ecosystem: Environmental > Terrestrial > Soil > Wetlands > Peat | place... | reverse complement strand
CCGAGCGGCGGAGTCGATATAAATGCGTGCTACGCTTTCAGGACCTTGGAACCAGAGATCGTGAACCCGCTTCGGTAAACCGCACCCGACAGAGGCGTGATCTTCCCCACCTTGAGCTTCGTCTTGAGAGACCCGCTTCCAATCCAAACGTCCGACACCCTGGAGTTGGACTTTAGGATCTCGACGGGTTCGTTCACCTCTGTCTCAGCGTCACCAGTGCTCGGGAACCTGCGCATGCCGTAAGTGGGACCGAACGAGGGCAGATCCGAAGGAGACCCCGCCTTCTCGATAGTAACCTCCAACGAAAGCGTTTGTCCTGGCCCCTTGACGCAGAATCCGCCGAATCGCGCTCCCGGAGCGATCTCCTTCAGCCCCGGGTTGAGCGGGTGGAGCTTCGTCATCGAGATCCTGTCGGCAAGGCGCTTCTGGTAGCCGTTGAGTATTCCTCTTAGCAGGGACCATTCTGTGGTGACCCACATGACAGGAAAGAAGATGCCGGTTCTGCCCTTGAACCTGCACTTCACTCCCACAGCCGCTTCCTGGTAGATGGTCCTGTCTGGTCTGGAGGCGATCAGCTCGGGCCCGGCATCGGCCACTGAGATTATCTCGCAAACGTAGGCCATGCAAAGGCCGTCGTCAGTGACGAAGGGGGCCGGGACGAGTCGCTTGAGGGATGCGACCTCCCCCCTGAAGTAAACCGAGATGTAGTCAGCCCCATAATGCCACGGGCCCCTTTCGATGGCCGATGTTGAGCCAGGGACGAGCGGGTGATCGAGCATTGCCCTCCGCGCCCTGCCAAAGGTAAAAAAGGGTTGGCAGGCCGAGCGTACCTCTGATGCGCTTCTGCTCCTTTCAGAAACCGGGGGACAGGGCAGGTGTCCAGAGGTCGGGGCTGTTAGAGGGCTCCAGGGTCTTTGAGCTCGCAGACGAACCCATCACAGCTCACCTGCTCGCTTCAGTGGAACTCGGTGCTGTTGAGACCAAAGGAGGGGGGTACAATGTGGAGGACATCACGCTTCTCGCCCCGGTTCCCCGGCCTGGCAAAATACTCGCGGCCATCGTGAACACCAGAGGGATGCTAGGTGGCAGAGATGTCACACTGGAAAGACCGAGGATAGACATGAAGGCCCCGAGCACGGTGGTTGGACCCGGGGTCGAGATTCGGGGCCCAAGGGTTGGAATCAGGCCTGAAGTGGAACTGGCGGCGATAGTCGGCAGGAGAATATCCAGGGCTACGTTAGCGGAAGCGCGGTCGTCCATTTTTGGTTATACCGTTCTCAACGACATCACAGCTCCAGCCGATTCACGCGAGGACGCCTACGAAGCCTACCGTCGGGACAAGAAAACGGGGGAAATCAAGAAGTCGACACTGAGAGGTCCACTCTTCCGTTCGAAGAATCACGACACGTTCTGCCCCATGGGACCGTGGGTAACAACCCCGGAGGATATCAAGGACCTGTCCAACCTGAGGATGACAACAAGGTTTGATGGCAAGCTGGTGCAAGACGGCTCGACCTCGGAGTACCTCTTCGACGCTGCCGACATATCCTCGTACATATCGACGTTCCTCACGCTGGAGCCGGGAGACGTGGTCTCCTGTGGAAGCATCGGCTGGACCAAGGAGGCCCTCGGGAACCTCGACCCCACCGAGTACCTCCTCCCGCCTAGGAAGGGGACCCTCGCGCTGGAAATCGAGGTAGTCGGTAAACTGCTAAATCCAGTTTCCCTGGCAGATTAGCCTCTTTCGGCGAGAAGGGGAGCAGCGTCGCCCCGTAAGAACATGAAATGCCCAGGTTCGCAAAGATTCAATTAGAGAACATCCGAGACGAAAGGGCGTTCTTCAGATGGGGGCAGTAAGCGGAAGAAAATTCCTCCAGAGGCTCGACTCAACCCCCCGCGAGCTCTGGTACGGAGAAGAAAAGGTCACGGGCTCGGTCTCGACCCACAGGGCGTTCCGAGGGGTCGCGAAATCCATCTCCGCTCTTTACGACATGCAGCTCAACCCAGACCTGCAAGACATCATGACATACAGGTCCCCGAAAACGGGAGACCTCGTTGGATCCAGCTTCCTCCAGCCTCGGACGAAGGAAGACCTGGCCAAGAGAACGGCCATGATGAAGACCTGGGCCAACTTCTCTGGGGGAATAATGGGGAGGACGGCCGACTATCTGAACAGCTCGGTGATGGCCATGGCTGCGGCTAAGGACTTCTTTGGGGGGGAGGGGAAGGACTTCGCGTCGAACATCGAGCGGTACTATGAGCACGTCAGGGAGAACGACCTGCTCCTCACCCACACCCTGATCAATCCTCAGTCGAACAGGGGTGCTGGGCCTTCGAAACAGGCCGACCCGTTCATCGCAGCAAGGGTCGTAGAGAAGAACCAGGGAGGCGTAATAATCCGCGGGGCCCGCATGCTTGCGACCCTCCCAATGGCAGACGAGATCGTGGTCTTCCCTTCCACGGTCATTAGGTCCGGTCAGGACGATGTGCCCTACTCCATAGCGTTCGCACTCCCGGTCAGCGCGAAGGGTTTGAAGTTCATATGCAGGGAGTCATTCGCCTCAGAATCCTCCTACGATCACCCCCTAGCGTCAAGGTTCGACGAGCAGGATGCCGTAGTTGTTTTCGATGACGTCCTTGTTCCCTGGGAGAGGGTGTTCATACTCGAAGACCCTGAGAAGGCCAACAGAGTCAGCGAGGCTACCGACGCCATAGTGTTCATGGCGCACCAGGCGACGGTCAGGGAGGCGGCGAAGGTCGAGTTCGTTGCAGGACTCGCCACACTAATCGCCGAAACGATAGGGGTCGATCAGTTCCCGCAAGTGCAAGAAAGAATCTCCGATATTCTTCTCACGGCTGAGACAATGAAGGCTTTCCTGGTGGCGAGCGAGGCGAACTCCAAGATCAACAGGTGGGGGCTGATGACACCCGACTACGTGCCCATCAATTCCGCACGCAACCTCTGGCCCAGGGTGTCCCCCGCGCTGGCGGTGGTCTTGAAGCAGATCGGGGCGAGCGGACTCATGGCAATCCCTCCAGAAGACGTTCTCACTTCGCCGGAAAGAGGGGACGTCGACAGGTACTACCAGGCTAAGACGGTGGACGCCGAGGAGAGGATCCGGCTCTTCAAGATGGCCTGGGACGCCTCAGGGAGTTCTTTCGGTGGGAGGCAGGACCTCTACGAGAGGTTCTTCTTCGGGGACCCGGTGCGCATGGCGAGCGCATACTACGCATGGTACAACAAGGAACCCTACAAGGAGCGAGTAAGAGAGTTGCTCCACAGGAAGGACTAGAATAATCGTGGAACGCGGCTTCGACATCGTGAAGGCAGGACACATAGAGCTCCTGGTAACGGACCTTGGAGAGGCAAGGAAGTTCTACGTCGACATTCTGGGATTCGTCGTCACCGAATCGGACAGGTCGCACGTGTACCTCAGAGGGCTAGAAGACAGGCAGCACCACTGTCTCATCCTCACCCGGTCAGATTCGCCCGGAGTGGGCCACTTCGCCTTCAGGGTGTCAAGCGAAGCCGGGCTCAAAGCCATCGATAAGCTGGCGAAGGCCAGCGGAGTGTACTCGAGGTGGAAGGAATCAGGGGAGGAGAGGGGTCAGGGGAGAGCGCTTCTGATAGAGGATCAGTTCGGCTTTCCAGTGGAATTCTACGCGAAGATGGCTTCAGAGGAGTGGTTGCTGCAGAAGTTCCAAAGGTACAGGGGAGCAAAGGTGATGAGGCTGGACCACTTCAACATCATGCACCCGGACGTTGCCTCGGCATACGACTGGTATGTCAACAAACTGGGCTTCGTCTGCACCGAGGTGACCGAAACGGAAGGCAAGAAGCCTGAGCTCTGGGCGGCATGGCTGAGGAGGAAGCACACATGCCATGACATCGCCCTCACCACCGGCAAGGGACCTCGGGTCCATCACGCCGGCTTTACTGTCGCCGACAGAGCTTCGATAATGGACGCGGCGGACCTCCTTGCGTCATCCGGGTACCTGAAGAGCATGGAGCGGGGACCTGGAAGACACGGGGTGTCCAACGCATTCTTCCTATACCTCAGGGACTCCGAAGGGAACAGGATAGAGCTCTACACCGGTGACTACATCAGCGCCGACCCCGACTGGGTCCCCCTAAGGTGGAAGCTGAACGATCCCCAGAGGCAGACCTTCTGGGGAGCTCCAACCCCTGCAAGCTGGTTTAACGAAGCCATGTTTGTGAGGTCTCCAAAGAACGGAAAGTTCCAACAGGTCAGCCTTCCCAAGATAAAGGACAGGCCTGATTATCTGCTGAACGCCGGCTGAAGATTACCAGACCATGTCAGAAGGAGGAGCGGGGTATTCCATCGGCTCAGTGGTGGTATACTGCTGCGAGTAATACACGAGGGGCCTCTTCGAGTTGAAGGTCTTCGATGACACCACCTCCCCCACCAAGATCGAATGGTCGCCGCCGTCGTAGACCTGCCAAGCCTTGCACTCGAGCACAGCCCTCACGCCTGCGATGATGGGCGAGCCGGTAACACCCTTGGCGAACCCGATTCCCTCGAACCTGTCGCGAGCGGACGTCCGGCCCGCAAACCGATCGGACACCGACTTCTGGTCGTCGGCGAGGAAGTTGATGGCGTAGGCCTCCGCGTCTCTGAATACGTCATGAAGGGCAGAACTCTTCGCTATCGAAATGAGAATCAGGGGCGGTTCAAGGGAAACGCTGGTGAACGAGCTCACGGTGATGCCTGAAGGCGTCTCGGCAGCCGTGGTTGTGGCGACGCTTACGCCCTGCGGATAGATCCTCATTGCTTGCTTCAAGCCCGCTTGGATGTCACCTTCCAATTTTGTCACCACGCTTCGGATGGGGCGCAGATTACGTGTGTTGTTTAAAATGTTCCCCGACGGAACGATGGTGTGTCGACGGAGTTGAGGGCACAGTCCCGTGGCCGGAGTAGCAGGCGGAGAACGATTCCAAAGTCCTTTTGGGTTCGTGCGGTGTATTCTTTCCTGCTGATTGCCGCTGTGGTTCTGATAGGCACGATTGCGATGCACGCAATAGAGGGGTGGAGCTACCTCGACTCGTTCTACTTCACGAGCTTCATAGCGACGGGGCAGGGGCCTCCGGGAAACCTTCTTCCCGCCAGTTCGTTTGGAAAGGTTTTCTCCTCAATCCTAGCCTTCGTCTCAGTAGGAACAGTGATTACCGCTCTCTTGTTCCTTTTCGGGCCCTTCCTGGGAAGAGTCCTGAAAGCGGGAGAGGAAAAGCTGCAGGAAGTCGAAAGGGAGGTCGAAGGCTTGGAGAAGCACAAGAATGAGCAAGACGAAGAGGCTGCTGCCGTACACTGATCCTAGGCATTATGGGGCCTAACTCCGATTCGGTTGAATTGGATTCACTCGCGTCTCCGCTCGCCCTCGTCCGTGGGGGCGATCATCAAACTCTGAAGACTCAGGATTGCGCTTCTTTGCTGGAATTATCGTCTCCAGCGAGGTCTGCCAGCCTCTTTGCCAGACTCTTCAGGTCTCCGCGGTGTTGCCCGAGGTCATCCCTGTTGGTCCCCTTGACATCTTCCATGTAGGAAACGAAGCCATGCATCTCGTTCACCATGTCTCCAGTGGTCTGGGGCTGGCGGAACCGAGGACCGAAAGACGCGTCCATTTGAGTCCGTGCATTGGGGGTCAGTTCGTACTTCCCGTCTTCTTCCCTCTTGGTCAGGATTCCTTCTCTCACCATGTCTTGCAGGAGCGGGTAGATCGAGCCTGCGGTTGGCCTCCACCACCCGCGGGTTATCGACTCGACGCCGTCCATTAGCTCCACGCCATTCTTGGGTGAGGCTGATAGCAAGTAGATCACCATGTTCCGAAGGCCCCGCTTCCTGTGCATCGCGAACCTGAATGGCCACATGCTCCCCTTGACCCCGTGCTGGTCTTTATAGGAATTTATGTATAGGAATTCCTATATCCTTAAATCGGCCAGCTTTCGACCAGGCTCAAGGAGGCGAAAAGCAACGCAATCGACATACGGCGAGCAGCACCGTCACAGAGGAAATCCGTTCGCGTGGGCCGTCCTCGCAGTCGTCATAGTCACAATCGTGGCATTCTTCGCGGTTCTAGCACTACGCGGCTATCCAAGTTCGCCCGCACCAGCGTACTACGGCTATCCAGGGTTCGGCTGGTGGTTCTTCTTCCCCTTCGGAATCTTCTTCCTCTTCATCGTCCTGTTCTTCGTCAGCCGGCTGATCTTCTGGCCGATGGGATGGGGCTGGAGGCGCAGGTACTGGTACGGCTACGGAGACGCGCGTGAAATCCTCCGCCAGAGGTACGCTCGCGGCGAAATAACAAAGGAGCAGTTCGACCAGATGAACAGAGACCTGGAGCAGCACTGAGGACTTCGGGCCTCTGCCCCCTTATCTGCCGAGAGCCCAATCGATTTATTCAGGGGCCAGCCGGCCAAATGCCCGCAATGGCTCCAATCGCAATCAGGAAATCGCGAAAGGCAGACAAGGAACAGTTCATACGCCTGGTACGAGAGCTGGCCAAGTTCGAACGCCTGGAGCCCCCGACTCCTGCCGGGAGCAGGAGGTTGGCTGACGCCGTTTTCGGACGAAGGAAGATCAATCTCATCGTTGCCGCGGATGAAAAGAAACTCGTGGGATATGCCCTTTACTTCTTCACCTACTCTTCGTTCCTCGCTAAGCCTTCACTTTACCTCGAGGACCTATTCGTCCTGGGGGAATACAGAAGACGCGGAGTTGGGTTCGCCCTGTTTAGAAGGTGCGTCGACGAGGCCGTCTCCAACGGATGCGGTCGCATGGAGTGGGCCGTGCTTACTTGGAATCAGAAGGCAATGGTGTTTTACGATAGGCTAGGGGCCAAGCGGCTTTCTGACTGGTATGTCTATCGACTAGACGAGGAAGGACTGACCAAGGTGCTAGCGACGCCCAGATAGGGGAATTATGGTTGAGGGCGTAGATTCCTCCAGAGTCTACAAATATATTCGGGCCGGTTGGGGCCTGCCTTGAAGTCGTTCTTGTCGAACAGGGTCATGCTCTTTCAGGAAGCCCGGGGGGGTGACAAGTTCCTCCTCGGAGGCAAGGGTTACGGCCTCGTAGAGATGACCTTGCTCGGGCTCCCGGTGCCCCCGGGGTTCGTTATCACCACGGACGTGTGCAAGGAGTACTACAGGGAAGGCGTCCGAGTCCCCGCTGGGCTTTTCGATGAGATTCGGTCTAAGATTGCATACATCGAAGATGCCACTGGGAAGAAGTTCGGTGGCGAAGACAAACCCCTCCTCTTCTCTGTAAGGTCAGGGGCGCCTTTCTCGATGCCGGGAATGATGGACACCGTTCTGAACCTCGGCCTCAATGACAAGACTACAGAACGGCTCGCCGCCATCAGCAAGAACGAGAGGTTCGCCTACGACTCGTACAGGAGGCTAATTCAGATGTTCGGGAAGGTTGCCATGGGCGCGGACGCGGAGGCCTTCGAGAGCATACTCGAGGAGCATAAGAAGAAGGCGGGCGCAAGAATGGACATCGACCTCCCGGCACAGGAGCTGAGGAAAGTAGTCGAGGAATTCAAGGGGGTGATATCCGCTCAGAAAGGGAAGGGGTTCCCCCAGGATCCGTACGTCCAGCTGGAGATGGCGGTAGAAGCAGTTCTGAAATCGTGGAACAACGCAAGGGCCAAGGAGTACCGAAGGTTCTACGGCATCAGCGAGTCTCTCGGGACGGCCGTGAACATACAGTCCATGGTCTTTGGCAACTTCGGGGAGACATCTGGATCAGGTGTCGGGTTCACCCGCAACCCGTCCACCGGAGAAAACAAGCTCTTCGGGGAATATCTGCCTAACTCGCAGGGGGAAGACGTTGTAGCAGGGGTGCGCACCCCTCTCGGCATAGATAGGATGGAACCAAGGGTGCTGGCTCAGCTCAAGGATGTTGCGATGAGACTCGAGACCCACTTCAGGGACATGCAGGACTTCGAGTTCACCGTCGAAAACGGAAAGCTCTACACTCTGCAAACGAGAAACGGAAAGAGGACAGCACAGGCCGCGCTGAAGATAGCGGTTGACATGGCCAGGGAAGGGCTGATCACCTCGGCAGAGTCGGTCTCACGGGTGGAGCCGGACATGCTAGAATCCCTCCTTCACAGGCGCTTGGACCCGACCTCGGCCGACAAGCCTCTGGCGAAGGGGCTCGATGCGTCGCCCGGTGCAGCCTCTGGCGAAGTAGTGTTCGAGACCGACGAAGCAGCGAGGGTTGGGGGGGTCAGGAAGGTGATCTTGGTGCGGCATGAGACAACCCCAGAGGACATCAAGGGACTAATCGCTTCACAGGGGGTCCTCACCATGAGGGGCGGGATGACTTCTCACGCGGCCGTAGTGGCCCGAGGCATGGGGAAACCTGCGGTGGTCGGTTGCAGCGACATCGAGATCTCTCAGGACGAGGCCTACTTCGTGACCAAGGGAGGGGAAAAAGTGCAGAAGGGGGAGACAATAACCATCGATGGGACTACGGGGACCGTCTATAGGGGGGAGGTGAGGATGGTGGATCCCGAGCCTTCTCCTGAGCTGACCGAGATCCTGAAGACCGCCGATGGCATCAGGCGGCTCGGGGTCTGGGCAAACGCGGACACGCCGGAGGCGGCTCTGAAAGCAAGGGAGTTCGGAGCCGAAGGGATCGGGCTCTGCAGGACGGAGAGGATGTTCAACGCGCCGAACAGGCTTCCAATTGTGCGGGACATGATAATGAGCAAGGACCCTGCTTCGAGGACGACAAACCTCTACAGGCTCTTCCCATTCCAGCTCTCCGACTTCAAGGGCATATTTTCAGCAATGGGGGGAAAGCCCGTGGTCGTCAGGCTGCTAGACCTGCCCCTGCATGAATTCCTCCCTCCACTAGAGGACCTCATTCTGGAGATCCAGTCCTTACAGAACAAGGGTGCGCCCGACAGGGAGGTGGAACTAATGGAGGCGATGCTCAACAGTGTCAGACAGCTGGCAGAGCACAACCCGATGATAGGGCACAGAGGGTGCAGGCTGGCGGTGACATACCCCGAGATCTACGAGATGCAGACCAAAGCTATTCTCCAAGCGGCCATAGAACTCGAGAGAGAGGGGAAGGACAGAGCGGAGGTCAAGATAATGATCCCGCTCGTTGCCCTCGCAGGAGAGTTCAAGTTCCTGAGGGGAGTTGTGGAAGCGGCTGCCGAGAAGATCTTCCGAGAGCTGGGGGCCAGGGTGCCCTACAACGTGGGCACGATGATCGAGACGCCCAGGGCTGCTCTCACGGCGGCAGAGATAGCGAAGGAGTCAGACTTCTTCTCCTTCGGTACCAACGACCTCACCCAGACCACCTTCGGCTTCAGCAGAGATGACGTCGAGGCGAAGTTCATCCCGAAGTACATCGAGATGGGGATCCTGCCAAAGAGCCCGTTCGATTCGGTGGACATCGCTGGTGTCGGCCGCCTGGTGAAGATCGCAGTCGAAGACGGGCGGAGAGTCAAACCCGACCTCGAGATAGGAATCTGCGGCGAGCACGGCGGAGATCCGAAGAGCATATCGTTCTTCAACGAAGCAGGACTGAACTACGTGAGCTGCTCTGCGTTCCGCGTGCCTATCGCCCGTCTGTCAGCCGCTCAGGCGGCCATGGGAGAGAAGTCGACGCCCACAACGACCTAGAGAGCGAGTGCGACCTTTTCGGCTGAGGGAGGACTCCGAAGGGCCTGGCCAAACAAGGTGGTTTTCATCATTGAGAATCGTGGTCGCTCTTTAATTGATTCAGAGGGGGCTCCCTAAGGCGTTAGGTCATGACAATCAGGGTCCGCTTTCACGGGCGCGGAGGGCAGGGGGCTAAGACTGCCAGCAGGATCCTCGGAGACGCTGCTTTCAACGATGATTACTTCACCCAGGACTTCCCCATTTACGGCGCCGAAAGGAGAGGGGCTCCCGTTACAGCCTTCACTAGATTCTCGACGGAACAGATCACCGAGAGGGGTTTCATCTTCTCCCCTGACATTTCGGCTGTCATGGATGATTCCCTCATCGCGGACCCACTGGCCAATCCGTTCGCTGGGCTGCGGAAAGGCGGGGTCGCTGTCGTAAACACGACCCAGCCTGGCGCTTCGATAGTCCCTGGCAGGGACGACGTCACCGCCGTCTGCCTAGACCTCACCGGCCAAGCTCTGAAGACGATAGGTAAGCCAATCCTCAGCGCTGGAATAGCAGCGGCCGTCGCGAGGATATCGGGAATCAAGGAGGCCGCGCTCCTTCAAGCGGTCTCGGAAGAACTCAATGACATCGGACTGTCGGCGGAAATGGTGCAGAAGAACGCAAACTTCGCAGCGGCCATCTACAGAGAGCTGGCTCCCCTCGAGCTGAATACTGTGGAGCTGGTCCCCAAGGAAGAGCTCGTGCCGCTGACCCTGGTAGTGTCTGATGGAGGGATCGAAAAGGTAACACACACTGGCAATTCGGCCGTCAGGCACACTGGAAATTGGAGGACCTTCAGGCCAAACATCGACTACGGCAGATGCACCGATTGCATGATTTGCTATGCGTATTGCCCCGAGTCGGCCATGTCAGTGGCCCCGGACGGGCATGTGACGATCGACTACGACAATTGCAAGGGGTGCATGATATGCATGACCGAGTGTCCACTGAAGGCCATCAGTCAGACGAGGGAGGGGGGAATGTGAAGGGAAGTCTCCTAACCGGGAACGCGGCCGCAGCTTCCGCTGCAAGGCTCGCTAGGGTCGATTACATCCCTGCCTATCCAATAACGCCCCAGACAGAAATCATCGAGACGCTGGCCGACTGGGTAAGAGAAGGGACCATGGATTCCAGGTTTGTCCAGCTGGAGTCAGAACACTCGATGGTGACAGCCGCAGGCGCCGCCTCCCTCACTGGGGCCAGGGTGTTTACGGCGACTTCAAGCCAGGGACTCCTCTATGCGATGGAGATGCTCTACAACGTGTCGGGGTGGCGGGCGCCGATGCTCCTCGTTAACGTGTCCAGAGGACTGGCCGCCCCGATAGTGCTGGAGCCAGACCATAACGATGTCCTTGCGGCGCGAGACAGCGGATTCCTGCAGTTCCATTCAGAGACGTGCCAAGAGGTAGCCGACCTCGTTCTCCTAGCTTACAGAGTAGCCGAGGACAAGAGAGTCATGCTCCCAGCGATAGTGAACCTCGATGGGTTCTACCTTTCTTTTACCAGAGAGCGCGTAATGCTGCCTGAGCAGGAGGCCGTGGACCATTTCCTCCCCCCCTACGAACCGATCAGCCCGTTGAGCGCCAGCAACCCCGTCTCAAGGGGGTCGTCGGTCATGGAAGGGTATGTGTACAGCTACTTTAGGTACAACCTGCACGCCGCTGCCCTAGGAGCGAAAAAGGTATTCAACGAGGCCGCCAGAGAGTACGAGCACTTCTTCGGCAGGGCATATGGACCAGTCGAAGGTTTCATGCTGGACGACGCCGAGTATGTCCTGGTCATGTCCAACTCCTTCACAGCTCTTGGGAGGCAGGCGGTAAAACGGATGAGAGATCGCGGCATACCCGCGGGGCTCCTGAAGCTGCGCATGGTGAGACCTTTCCCTGGCGAGGAGATCGCAGCCCTGCTGCGGGGGAGGAAGGTGGTGGGGGTATTCGACCAGAACCTTTCGCCTGGCCTGGGCGGCATATTCTATCCCGAAGTCGCGGGGTCCCTCTATCATCTCAGGAATAGACCGAAGGCGATCCTGCCGGTCGTTGGCGGACTCGGAGGGAAACAGATCACCACGAAGGAAATGGACGCTGTCTTCGAAGAGATGGTGTCGATCGACAGGGAAGGCAAGACTCCAAGCCCCCTGTTCCTGATGCGTGAAGACGAGCTGGCACGGGTCAAGAAGACCGTCGCGATAGCCGAGGGGGGGAGCTGATTGTCGACGGCCACACGGTTCAGGACCCTGAAGGATATGCCGAAGGAAGACTACGTCAGTCCCGGGAACACTCTGTGCGCGGGCTGCGGAGGGATCCTTGCCCTGCGCATATTCCACAAAGTGCTCGGACCTAACGTAGCCTGGGTCAACGCCGCAGGTTGCATGACGGTCAGCATGTCGTACCCGCTCAGCCCCCTGAAGTCAAACTGGCTCTACACGGCCTTCGCTAGCGCGCCGGCAGGGGCACAGGGGATAAGGGACGCCCTAGACGTCCTGATTGCGAAGAGGAAGCTCCAGCCTTCGCAGAACCTGAAAGTGGTGGTGGTCACAGGCGACGGTGCGGCATACGACATCGGACTCCAGTCAACGGCCGGGGCCATCGACAGGCGCCTCGACTTCTATTATCTCTGCTACGACAACGAGGCCTACGGAAACACCGGGTTCCAGATGTCGTCATCGACCCCCTTCGGCTCGTCGACTAAGACAACCCCCGTCACACCGGCCTACCCGATAGGGAACACCGTGGCAAAGAAGGACCTTTTCGAAGTGTGGAGGTCCATGAAGGCGCCCTACGTTGCTACGCTCGCCAACTCTCACGGCGTGGACTTCCTGAGGAAGGTCGAGAAGGGAGCAGAGGTCAGAGGACCCAAGCTGTACATCGCCTTCGCGGCCTGCCCGACTGGATGGGGTTTCGACACGAGGGACTCGGTCGAGATAGAGAAGCTCGCGGTGCAGACCGGGGTATGGCCTCTGAGGGAAGCGGTCGACGGGATCGTCCATCACACATTCGTTCCCAGGGCCCTGACCCCGGTGAAAGAGTATCTCAAGACCCAAGGAAGGTTTGGCCACCTGTTCGAGCCTGCGGTGAATACAGAGGCCATCAATGCGATCCAAGGGTCGGTCAACGGATACTGGAAGGAAGCAGGCTCGAGGGAGGGGTTCGAAGTGAAGACCCCCGAGGTCGTCGCCAACAAGGCAGTCTCCAACTGATACACAAGGCCTCGGGTTTATCCGTGCCCATACGGCGGGGACAAGGTGCCCAAGAGGCAGGCGACCGAAGCTAAGATGAAGCGGATGGCCGAAGCCAAGTCTTCAACCAGAGGAGCCACTTGGTTCCTGGCCCTGATGTTCCTAGGTTACTTCGCTTTCACGGCCGACAGGACGGTCCTCTCGGCGATGTTGAAGACGCTGTCCGCGTCCCTTGGATTCGGCAGCACTGCGTCCTTCGGGGTCGCAGAGACGGCATGGCTAGCTTCGGCCCAGTTCATGGGCGTCCTCGGTTTTGTCCTGGTATCCGGGTACCTATCGGACAAGTACGGGCACAGGAGGGTAATTCTGATAGGAGTAGCAATCTTCACTGCTTTCACCTGGCTGGTGGGGACAGCGACCACCTTCCAGCAGGCGTTCGCATACAGGCTCGTAAGCGGCTTCGGAGAGGGACTCTTCTGGCCCGCGGCCATGTCCGCGGTTGCGAACTACTTCGGAAGAAACAAGGGGCTGGCGCTGGGGATCTTTTACGCCGGGTTCGACCTTGGCGGGGCGGCCGGAAACACTTTGGGATCTATCGCATTCTCGCTGACCTCCGACTGGAGGACTGCCTTCTTTGTTGCTCCGCTCCTTGGGATTCCGGTGCTGGCCGGTGTCTTCTCATCCAGGAGAACCTTTGAGGAAGCAGCGACCAAGACAGGGACCCTTTCTCTGAGCAGGGACGCGCTTGCCCTCCTTAGGAAGAAGCGGGTTTCCTTCATAATGGGTTTCGCATTCCTTGCAACGTGGGCGTCCGTATGGCAGGTCGCCTACCTCCCGTACTACTACTCGACGGTGCTCGGCGCTTCGGTGGCAGAGGCTGGACTCATCGGAGCTGCGGTCCTGATTTCAGGGATGGTGGGCAAGGTGGTGCTTGGAAGGCTGTCGGACTCGGTAAGGAGGGACAGGCTCCTCGTCATACTGTCGTTCGTCGTCGTCGGGTTCTACGCGGTGTTCTTCTCAACATCGAACTTCGGCGTCGCCTTCGCCAGCGCGCTTTCCCTAGGCTTCTTCAGCTCGGCCATCTTCCCTGTAATGCAAGCGCTTGCTTCCGACTCCTCGGGGGGGAGGACAGGCACTGTGCTCGGGCTGACAACTACCTTCCAATCGATGGCCGCTGTGGTAGGGGTGTTGCTACCAGGTGCGCTATTCTCTCTTGGGGTGGGAAGGGCGCTCGCCCTGGGGGCCATGGCACCAGCCCTTCTGATGACCGTGGCCGCATTCTTCCTTCGTGAGTCACGGGGCCGCCAGGACCCACTTTAGGCCTCAACAATTTATACCGCGTCAGGCCAAAACCTGATTCATGTGCGTCACCAGGGCAGGAAAGGCCGTCTCGGTCTCCAACGGGAGGGCCCGCGTCGAGTTCTTCGATGGCATGGCCCTCGATGACGTGGACGTCTCCGTCGTAGGCGCGAAGAAGGGGGAGTTCGTGGAAGTCTTTGGGAACCTGGCGCTTAGCGTCCTGAGCACAGCCGACGCAAGGGCGCGCAAGAGGGCATGGAGAGAGGTCAGGAAAGCGGCCGGGGTGCAAGCTACAGGGGTTGCGGGATCATGAAGGAGAGCGGGGTTCTATTTCACGCCAAGCATGCCTTCATGCCGAACCTGCTGGGGTACTGCGGGCCCGACGAAAGAGGCAGGATACAGCGGGGGCTGGAAGAAGGCAAGTCGGGGGAAGATCTCGTAAACGCGCTCCAGAAGTTCGAGGCCGCCTATCCCTTTCTGAAACTGATCGCCAAGAGTACGAGGAGAGACGTCTTCGATTATTCAGTCCCCGAAGCCTACTGGATTGGGAACGGATTGCTCGGGAAGGTATCAGGACCGGATTTCTACGCGTTCTCACACCATGACCTGAAGGGCAGAGACAGCAGGGTGCTGAAGGACCTGTTCAGGAAACTCGACGGGGCTGCCCCTCCACACCATTCGTTCTACGTTATGAGCACCTATGCTACTTCGGCGGTACCCGACGGCCCCAGCCTGTCGAACGAGTCAGCGAAGAAGGTGGGGGAGTTGGTGGACAACTGCAGAATATCCTGGGGAAGAGTGAAGCGGGTGCAGAAAGGGGAGCTGCAGGTCGAATCTCGGCCGATAGTGGTAGAGGACGGGAGGCTTGAGCTGGCTCCTCTGAAGCTCAAGACAGTCAGGTACAATCGGGACGTGCGACCCTTTGGCGCGGTGAGCCCGGGAGACGTGGTCTCCCTCCACTGGGACTACGCCTGCGACATTCTTACCAGCAGGCAGCTAGGCAACATATCCAGGTACACGGCTGCAGACCTCGCCCTGGTGAACCGCTTCCTCTCCTTCAAGGCGGGTGAACGAGGGGAGGGCTAGGGGCCGAGCTGACCCAGGAGCTCGATCCTCTTGACTCTCGCTCCGTCGAGCCCTTCCAGATAATCGACGAGCCCGTTCAGCTCCACCATGTTTCTCTTCGATTCCTCCTGCAGCTGGCGAAAGGCGTTACGCCTGGCTGGGGCCTGCGATGCATCTGCCATCCTCCCGTAGCTCTCCGCCAGGTCCTCCTCCACGGCGGCCCAGTGTACAAGGTTCTCGATAGACGTCTCCGAGTAGCCGGTCTTCACGGTCTCTTCCACTTTCTTGGCGTCCTCGGTGGAATCGAACTCCTTGATCAGTCTGTTTCGAGTCGTCTTCTCCATGGGTCATCAGTCCAATGGTTCAGCGTAATAAGAGCGATGCCAAATCCGGGCGGAGGTCATCCTAGAGCACGTTAAGCAAAAGGAACGGGGCAATCCCCGTCAGCACGCTTATCGCAAGAAGGGTGGCCGATGGAGCGAAGTCGGCGAGATGCCGCTCGTCCCTTTCCCCCTGGAGGTCGCCAAACACCACAGTGTTGATGATTCTAAAGTAGTAACCAATTGAGAGGACAATGTTAAGGACAACGGCGGCAGCCAGAACGTAGAAGACCACGCCAGAGGCCTGGCCCGCGAGCAGGAGCGACTCGACGACCAGAATCTCGCTCCAGAACATGCCGAAAGGCGGCGCCCCCATCATGGCCATGGAGGACGAAGCGTACAAGAATCCAAGAGGCCTGTTCCCCCTTCCCTTTCCTCTGAGGCTTTCCAGCTGGGAAGCCTCTAGGGAGGAGTTCTTCTTGCCGAGGACCATGAAAAAGTTTGATTTCAGAAGGCCATGGTTCCATATGGTGAAAACAACGGCGACGAGGCCGGCGAGATTGAGCGTCGAAAGAGCGGCCAGCATGTATCCCGTCTGGGCGACGGAGCTGAAGGAGAGAATCCGCCTGATGTTGCCCTGAACCAGCGCGGAAAGGTTCCCGACCAGCATCGTCAAGAGGGAAAGTGCGACCAGCAAGAGTTGAAGGTTCGAAGGTCCTCCGGACCCCGACGTTGCGACAGCGGCGATGCCACCTCCTGGAACGAGTGGCTGGAGGACCTTGAGTAGAGCGAAGACACCAACTCCAGTCACCGCCCCGGAGATGATTGAAGCCGTCGGGAGTGAAGACGCCGAATATACGTCAGGGAGCCAGGTGTGCAGAGGGACGATGGCTGCTTCTACGCCGAGTCCCAGCAGCAAGACTACAAAACCCATCTGGCCGAAGCTTGTCCCTAGAGCAGCACCGATTGACTGGAGCTGAATCGATCCGGCTGAGAAGTAAATGGCCGCTATCCCGTATAGAGCGAGAAGACTCCCCACCCCTGCCATCAGGAAGTACTTGATCCCCGCTTCCATTGACAGCTGCGACCTGCCGAAGGTCACAAGCCCGTAGGCAGAGATGGTCATCCCCTCCCAGAAAAGGAAGAGGGTGAGCAGGTCTCCGGCGGAAATGACACCGACCAGGCTGCACATTAGGATCGAGAAGAGGGCGTAGAAGGGCCCTTGGTGTCCGGGGTCGAAATAGCGCAGCGAGTAAAGCAGCACGACCAGCCCTACCACGAGGACGGTGAACGCGGTGAAGGTGGTGAACTTGTCAGCGACGTACAGACTGGCGAAGGGTTCCGAGATCGGTTGCAGCATTACAATCGGACCGAGAGAGGATGACCAGCCGGTCGCGAGCGCGAGGAGTGATAGGATCATGGCGATGACCCCCACCATGCCCGCGCCGTAGCGCCTGAGGGGCGCAGAAACCCTGCCCCCAGCGTCCGCCACCAGGGAAAGCATTCCTCCGGCGAAGAGTATCTCCATCACAGTGGTAGGCCACATGTTCAAAGAACCCCCAGAGCGAACAGCGTGAATACGGCTCCGGTGGCGAGCAGGAGCAATGCCATGTTGTCCTCGATGAGTCCCGTCTGCAAGTAGGAAACAGCCCACGAAATCGGACGCAGGACCCCGCTGTACACCCATGCGTAGAACCTGTCAAACCAGAATCCCTCGTGAAGGAGGCTCTGAAGCTTTGCGATGGCCGAGTTCGACTGCACCACGGCCAGGAGCCTCTGGTAGTTGGGGATGAACAGGGAATAGGCGAGGACGGCGCTCAGTCCCAGCACGCTGAGCGACCCCGCGAGGGTTGACGCGCCTGGCGTCCAAGAGGTCGACGAAAGCAGGGGCTGGACCTGTAGAATCGCCCACGCCGTCAGCACGGAGACTGCGAGCACCAGGATCGGGACGAGCATGGCTGGCGGAGATTCCTTGGGTGCCTTCGCCTGGACCAGCTTGCCGTGGAACACCCGGATCAGCGCCCTGAAGCTGTAGAGCGCAGTAAAGGCGAACACGGAGAGCATGAGGACGGTCTGGACGGCACCGGCGGAGAAGGCTGAGGAGAGAATGGCGTCCTTGCTCCAGAAACCGACCAGCGGCGGGAGCCCGCTCATGCCCAGCACGGCGACCAGGAAGCCCACGTAGGTGTACTTCATTACACGAGCCAGGCCGCCCATCTCGTTCATGCTCCTGGTTCCCAGGGCAGTGATGACCGAGCCTGCCGCCAGGAAGGCGAGGGCCTTGAATAGCCCCTGGCTTATCATCTGATAGGCAGCCGCGGGGAGGTTCCCCAGCCCTATGGCCGCGAACATCAGGCCAAGCTGGCTGATCGTGGAATAGGCGAGCACCCTCTTCAGGTCGTCAGCAGCAATGGCGCAAACACCTCCCACCAGGGCGCTTAGGAAACCGACAGCCAGGATTATGTCCATCAAAGATCCGGAAAGCTGGGGGAGCGTTATCACCGGGTACATCCGAAGCATCAGGTAGACTCCCGCGTTCACCATCGTGGCTGCGTGTATGAGGGCCGACACTGTGTTGGGACCTTCCATCGCGTCAGGGAGCCACGCATGCAGAGGGACCTGGGCCGACTTCCCCATCGAGCCGATGAACATCAGAAGGCCGAGTGCGAAGATGGTGCCCGTCCCCAGAGTGGCGATGCCGCTGGGGCCAAGGATTGCGTTGAAGCTCGTCGTCCCCAACACCGCGGCGATGAATATGACGGCCACCAGGAGTGAAGCGTCTCCAAGCCGTGTCACCACGAATGCCTTCAGGCCGGCTTTCCTCGCTGCGGGTCTGTCAGTCCAGAAGGCGATCAAAAGGGCTGAACAGACCCCGACCAGCTCCCAGAAGAAATAGAACTGAATCAGGTTCCCTGCCATCACGAGGCCCATCATTGACCCGACGAAGAGCAGGACGAGGGAGTAGTAGCGGCTCTGCCCTGGTTCTTCCTTCATGTACCCAAGGGAATAGACGACGACGAGAAACGAGACGAAGGAGACGAAGGCGCCCACCAGGACGGAAAGCTGGTCCACTTGCACCTGCAGCGTCACGTTGAGTGGAGGGATCCAGAGGGTGAACCCCTCGGTTGCAGACGTGCCGAATGTCATCGCCCCGTATAGGGCGGCTAACATTCCCAGGCCGGAGACGGCGACCGCCAGCCAACCTCTGATCCTCCCGTCAATCTTCGACACGAGGGGGATAAGGGGTACCCCGACCAGGGGGATTACCCACGACAGCCAGGCCCAATAGATCAACGACGGAGCCTCCTAATGGCGTCGGGGTTGAGCGTCCCATACTTCCGATACACGACGATGATGATGGCGAGTCCGACGGGTTCGACCGAGGCTCCGACGAGCACAGACAGGACCACGAAGGTGTCCGAGATCAGCCGGGAACCATACCCCAGCCCCGAGGCAAAGAGCGCCAGGTTCGCGCCGAACACGGACACCTGGAATGACATGATGCTCTTCAGGAGGTTCTTCGACACCGCGATAGAAGCGATTCCCAGGAAGAGCAGAGCGGTTCCCGTCGCCAAGAGGATCGTCTGGTCGGCTGCCAACCTACTCTTCGCCTCCGAGCAGGCTGATTATGGAGACCATCGCCCCCGCAAACACGACCATCAGGATGAGCAGGTCCCAGGGGCGAAGGGTCCAGAGGAAGCTGAGGACGTCAAGGGAAGAATCCGATGACGCGATCCCTCCAGCCTGGCCCGTGAATACGGCGAGCAGCGAGAGTCCGCCTATGGCAGCAGCGAGGGGGATCGCTGCGACGGCCAACTTCTTGGCCCCCAGGTCGATCTTCGATTCGCCAGTGATCAGTACGACTGACAGTAGCAGGACGGAGATGGCCCCGGCGAAAGTGATCATCGTGAGGAGCCCAAGAAGGGCGTCCCCGTACAAGGTGAATGCGACTCCAAGGACGATGGAGGTGTAGAAGAGCGCGATCAGGGAGTTGGAGACCTTGGTAGAGAGGAGAGCGACTGCAACCGTGGCGAAGAGCGCTCCCGAGATTAGGAGCGCGACGAGCTCGCTATCCAAGCTTGAGCGCCTTGTCCATGACAAGAGATTTCTTGTTGAACACAGCCAGCTCGAAGTCATGGGTGAGCGTGAGAGCCCCGAACTTGCAGTCGTCGACGCACTGACCGCACGAAATGCAGGTGTAGAGGTCGAAGGCAGGTCTCTTGATGTCTACCTCCCGCGCCCCGATCGTCTTTTTCCCCACCGGTACCATCTCGATCACCCCCGCAGGGCAGACGATCTCGCAGATGCTGCACCCGGTACACTTGACCGGGTCGATATCGAGCTTCCCGCGGAACCTAGCGGTCACTACCTTCCGGCCGAAGGGATACTCCTCGGTGATGGGACCCGCCATTGCCGTCTTGAACATCTCACCGAGGGCGCTGGCCACTTTTCTTCTCGACACCACCATCACCTGAGGACTATCACCACAGCCAGCTGGATGAGACTGAGGGGAGTTAGTATGGTCCAGAAGAGCCTAGCAGCCTGGTCGATCCTTACTCTTGCAAGGGCGGTCCTGATTGCGAAAATGAGGAAGCCCACTGCGAAGAGCTTGACGAGGAAGTAGCAGGTGTAGACGGCGGCCTGCAGGTTGGAGTCAGAGAAAACAACAGGGCCCCCCGCCCCGCCAAGGAACAGGCTGACGGCCAGGCCGGAAAGGAAGACATAGCTCAGGTTCTTCGTGAGCTTGACATAGGCAAGGGCGTTCCCTGAGAACTCGGTCATCCAGCCACCAACGATTTCGGTGCTCGCAGTCGGAATGTCGAAGGGAGGCTTCTCCAGTTCCGCAAGCGTGGCGATGATGAAGACAGCGAAGGCCACTGGGGCCAAGAGAATGTACCAGGCTGATCCCTGGGCTGAGACTATTCCCCCAATGGACAAACTCCCCGCCAGCACTGCCGGGGTGACCATGGCGATGAGCAGAGGGACCTCATAACTTGTGTACTGAATGACGAGCCTCCCAACGGCAATGGTGGAGTACCTCCCTGCGGATGCGTACCCCAGGAGTGCTGCCATCAGCGTCGAGAAGGACAGTACGAACAGCATGAATACGAGGTCAAGGGGGTTGCCCAGAATCGACTGGTAGCCCAGCACCGGGATGAAGGCGACCCCCATGGCAGGAGCCGCGAAGTAGAGCGCCGGCCCCCACCTGAGGACGAATGTGTCAGATTCTGCAGGGACTATCTCCTCTTTGGCAGCGAGCTTGAAGAAGTCGGCGACGGGCTGCAGGAGTCCCCAGGGCCCTGTCACCACAGGTCCTCGCCTCCCCTGCATTCGGGCTGCAGTCTTGCGCTCCAGCCATTCGAAGAAGAATGCGAGCCACACGAAGAAGGTGAGTCCGGGGAAGACAAGGAGCTCAACGACCTGAAGCGGGTCCAAACCTATTTTCTCCTGTAGTATTCGATGCCGTAGTTGCGGAGGGTCTCTCCCCCGACCGTCCACTCCTTAGACTCGTCAACGTCGACGACTGAGATTCTGTCCATGCAGCCGAAGCACGGGTCCATGCCCGTCAGGACGACGGGGACGTCCGCCAGAGTATGCCCCTTGAGCATCTCAATGGCGGTAAGGATGTTGGCCAGGGTGGAGGTTCTCACCTTCACCCTCTCGGGAACGCTCCCGCCTCCAGACTTCACGAAGTAGAAGAGCTCACCCCTGGGCGCCTCGACGTGGGTGGTCGCCTCGCCTGCGGGAACGCTCCTGGGAAAGCTGACCCTGTAGGGTCCTGAGGGCATCTTTTCAATCGCCTCTTTTACCATCCGGCAGGAATCTGTAATCTCGTTGAGGCGCAAGACCATTAGGGAGGCTATGTCGCCGTCGTTTGACGTCTGGACCTGGGGAGGGACCTCGCCATAGGCTGCGTAGGGGTCTTCATACCTGACGTCCCTCGCAATCCCCGTACAGCGCAAGAGGGGCCCCACTGGGCACAACTTCTGGGCGATGGTTTGGTTGATGCGACCGACCCCCTTGGTCCTCACGTTGAGGGTCTCCTCGCTTTGGACAAGACTCTTGTAGTACTCCACCCTCTTCTCAATGAAGCCCATTTCGGATTGGATCTTCGCAGCGAGCCCGTCCGGGAGGTCGTTCCTGACGCCACCGAAGGTTGTGTAGGATTTGTTCACCCTGTTGCCGGTCAACGCCTCTTCCAAATCGAGGATGTGTTCTCTGTCCTTCCAGATCCACATGAACAGGGTGTCGAAGCCAGCCCAGTGCCCGAGCAGCCCGAGCCAGAGGAGGTGGGAATGGATCCTTTCCAACTCGGCAATGACCTCCCTCAGGTACTTGGCGCGTCTAGGTATCTCGAAGGGGGCCAGGGCTTCGACCCCTTCCGTGTAGGTCAGACTGTGGTGGAAGCTGCAGATGCCGCATATCCTTTCGAACAGGTAGATGTTTTTCACCCAGGTCCTTTCCTGTGCAGCGCGCTCTATCCCCCTGTGGACGTATCCTATCCTCGGCTCCACCTGGACTATCTTCTCTCCTTCCAAGAACAGTTTAAAGTACTCGGGCTCTTTCAGGGATGGGTGTATGGGCCCGAATGGCATCATCCCTTCCGGGGAGTACCGCATGAGCCCGGCGCCTGCCTCGGTCCGTCCTTTGTCCTGGTTTGAATCACTCAAGGTCCATCATCTTCCTGATCTTCTCTGGGTCTGAATCCTTGCGCAGAGGAGGAGGGGCGTTGGGGGGATACATGTCCGGGAGGAGGAGCTTCTTGCCAAGGAATGGGTTCCCTTCGAAGGCGACCCCCAGTAGGTCCTGGATCTCCGCCTCGTAGAGAGTGCCGGCGGCAAGGGCGGTTGAGATGGATTTCAACCTCGGGGCAGACTTTGGGACCTGGGTCCTGACCTGAATGAATCGCCTCCCCTTCCAGAAGTGGTAGAGGAGACCTATCTCGTTCCCCAAGTCGATTCCCGTTATCGTGCTGAGATGATTCCACCCTGGAAGCGAGGAGACACCCACGCACGCCTCAGTGACCTTGTCGGGCGGCACAGAAAGGACGGTGGACTTCGGTCCGACGGCCAGGGTGCCCCCAAGGTCGGAAGCCAGGGCGGCCAGGTCATCACTTGACAATGGCCTCACCTACGGGCACGGGGTCGGGGGGAGATCCGGTGACGAGCTTCAGGATTCCAAAGATTATCGCTTCTGGCCTTGGAGGACACCCAGGGATGTACAGGTCGACAGGAATAACAGAGTCTATTCCGCTCCCCGCGCTGTAGCAGTCCTTCATTACCCCTCCTCCTAGAGCGCACGCCCCTATGGCGACCACGTGCCGGGGCTCGGGCATCTGCTCGTAGACCGTCCTCAGGCGCTCGCGCATCATTGGGTTCGTTGTCCCAGTCACAAGCAGGACGTCCGCGTGCCTTGGGCTTGGAACCAGCTCCACCCCGAGCCGTTCGGCATCGTAGCGCGGGGTCAGCGCGGCGAGGATTTCGATGTCGCAGCCGTTGCAAGAGGCGGCGTTCACGTGGAAGACCCAGATGGACCTCTTCCTGGCCCACTTGGTCAGCCCTGTCCTAAAACTTCCCACCCCCGACTGAGAAGAACCAGATGAAGGTCAGGGTAACCACGCTCCCCCCTCCCACGAGGAAGAGCAGCGGGTAGTAGTTCCCAGGAGCTTCAAAGGAGCTTCCGAGTATCAGCGCAAATGTCTCGACCACTAGGAAGAGGGCGGCAAAGACGAAGAGGCTCGACTGGTACAGCCCCCTTGACGGGACCGACGGCTCGCCCCCCGCGAAGGGCTCATACTTTACCCCCGAGCCACGCGTTCGTTTCCCGAGACTTCCGACGAGGACGAACACCAAGATGTCTGCGACCACTATGACGAGTGGACCCAGAAGGGAGTCCGTGAAGACCGTCATGCTTTCCCCCCCAATCCCCCTGCCACCACGGCGACTATCTGCTCGACGGACTTCCGCACAGGCTCGGTGAGCCCCTCCCCGACCTCAAGGGAACCCGGTTGGACTCCAACCAGGTAGATGTCGCGCTCCCGAGCAGCCAAACCTGGGATGAGGCGAATGGGCACGTTGTGGGTGGCGAAGAACCCGTACTTCGTGTCCGACAGCGAGCAAAATACAACATCTCCTGGATCTCTCGAAGCTTCTACCGCATCGAAGATCACAATCTTCCCAGTTTCAGAGGAGAGCTTGGACAGGAGTCTTTCGGGCGAGGAGGAGACCCCGTGGATCTTCAGGTCGGGCGCAGGTGCAGGCCCTAGCATGGATATCAGGTCTGAAACTATCACCAGACCGGCAGCGTCGTCCTTCCTTAGCTCGCTTCCCACACCCACAAGGTGGAGAGGGACAGGGCGTCTGGCTATGGTTTCGGAAAGCCTTGTTCTCCATTCTCCCCCGGGGGAGTCGGTCACACTTGCGACAGCCGAGTAATCGGTGGCTGAGTAAGCTCTATCTCTGATGGGGGACTCAGTGGCATGACCCGTCTCTGTGGGGCGCATTTGCGGTCATTTCTTTGGCCAAGATTGAATGAAGATAAAAGGATAAGACGTTTCCTATGGCTGAGAATCGCTAGAACCTACGCCCCCAGGTGCGTGAGGAAATCCTTGTGCGCCTCGACCGCGCCCTTGACCACGCTGTCCCACCTTCTCCGGTCAGCCCTGGTCTTTGAAATCAGCACCCGGACCACGGCATAAAGATCGTCGAGATCCGCCGCAGCGATACCAGCCCTGTCCACGGTAGACACGAAATCGGGGTTCTCGATGTCGATTGTGTGGCCGTTCTTGGAAAGGAACGCTAGGCCAGCTACCAGTGCCGTCCTCTTGTTTCCAGCGTGAAAATACTGTCCGCGTGCCACGTCGTATACCAGGAGGGTTGCCTTTTCAGCCACAGCCTCCTCGTACTCCTGGTTGTCTGCGCGCTGCACGACTTCCTTGACCAAGCCGACAAGCTTCCGGCCGTCGGCAGGGGAGTAATCGTACGATTCCCCAGTAAGGGCGACAACCTCCCTGTTGACCCCTACCAAGGTCTCCAGGTCCATATGGTGTATGGTCTTCTTCGCCACGGGCGACAGCGAGAATGACTCTGATTTAACCGATTGAGAATGGCTCCGATGCTGCGGGAGGCCGAGCCGACCAGCCCGTTTCCGGATGGATGAGACAGGATAAGGCTTTTATATTTTTGAAGGGTTCTATCTGACCTTGACAGGCGACAGTTCAGTAGGGAGACCCGTCCCCCCCGAAGACACGGTCAGAAAGGTCACCGGAACGGCACTCTACACCTACGACTGGGACCTTCCGGGGACGTTGCAGGCAAAACTTGTGACGAGCACTGTGCCGCATGCTAGGGTAGTCAGCGTAAACCTTGACAGGGCGAATGAGGTGCCTGGTGTCGCCATCATACTCACAGGAAAAGACATGCCTTTCAGGGTGGGGATGTACGCGGGCGACAGGGACCTGCTCGCCGTCGATAAGGTCAGATGGGCAGGGCATCCCGTAGCCCTCGTGGTGGCCGAGACCCCAGAAGCAGCCGAGAGGGCGTCCGAGCTAGTGGATATCGAGTACGAGGCCCTTCCGGCGGTCTTTGACCCCGTTCAAGCCATGAGGCCCGATGCGCCGATCATACATGAAGGGATGGAGCAGTACAAGCACGCTCCTGTATTCTATCCTGTTCCCGGCACGAACATCGCCAACAGGTTCAGGCTCGTCCATGGGGACGTCGAGAAGGGCTTCGAACAATCTGATGAAGTGGTCGAGGATGAATTCAGGGTTTCGCACGTCAGTCACGGGTACCTTGAGACGCAGAACGTCGTCGCCCAGGCGTTCAGGGACGGGACCTACGAGATCTGGACGAGCTGCCAGTCTCCTTTCGTGGTAAGGCAGATAATATCAGAGGCGCTGAAGGTCCCCTACAGCAAGGTCACCATCAGGGTGCCCTTCGTCGGCGGTGGGTTCGGAGGAAAGGCAGGTCTGGGCTGGGAGGCGCTCATAGCTCTGGCATCGAAAGCGGCCGGGTACAGGCCCGTCAAGCTGGTGCTTTCCCGCAAGGAGAACTTCGCGTCGTCTGCCTCAAGGGAGGGCGTGGTTGCAAACGTAAAGGCGGGATTCGCCAGGGACGGGAAGTGCCTGGCCTACAAGGTCAGATTCGTTCTGGATGCTGGCGCCTATGCAGACTACACGGTAAACGTCTCCAGAGCGATGGGCTACTCGGCCGAGGGGGTCTATGAGGTACCGAACGTGTCTTGCGAGTCGCTCGCTGTCTACACAAACAAGATTCCCACAACCGCTATGCGAGGGTTTGGCTATTCGGAGAGCAACTGGGTTCTGGAGCAGGTATTCGAAAGGGCGGCGAAGAAGCTAGGGATGGACTCCGCAAGAATCAGGAGGGTTAACCTCCTGAGACCTGGCGAGTCCCACACCGCCACCGGTGAAAAGGTCAGGGAGGACGTCGGAGACCCGAGGAAGGTCCTTCAGACCGTGCTGGAGGCCATAGATTGGGACGGGAAGGTGGGGCCCCCGTCCGAACCCTGGAAGGTCAGGGCGAGGGGGTTCGCGCTCTGCGTGAAGGGGCCATCCCAGCCGCCGAATGCCTCCTCCTCAGCGATCATCAAGTTCAACGAGGATTCGACCATAGACCTGGTCCTCGGGACAGGCAATTTCGGTCAGGGGACCACAACCGCCATCAGCCAGATTGTTGCTGACCAGTTCGGCATCCCAGTCGAAAAGGTGCGGGTAGACCCAACAAGGGACACCGGCAAATCAGCGTACACCTGGCAGACGGTCGGGAGCAGGGGGCTGTTCACCGACGGGGTCGCCGCGATGCGCGCCTGCGACGACGCGAAGAACCAGATCCTCGACCTAGCCTCGCAGGTGATGAGGCTTCCGAAGTCTGAGCTCGAGCTGTCTGAAGGCGCTGTGAGGGCGAGGGGACGCCCCTGGCTCACCACACCTCTGCAGGACCTCGTCTTCGGTTACGTCTACCCGAACGGAAACACCGTGGGGGGACCCGTGATAGGGAGAGGATACTACACTTCGAGCCTCAACACGTACCTTGACCCTCAGACAGGCCAAGGAGTGCCCACCATATTCCATACCTTCGGGGGTACGGCGGTTGACATCGAGCTCGACCTGGTGACCGGTGCCATTGAGGTGAACAGGGCGGTGCAGGTCTTCGATGTCGGGAAGGCGATCAACCCCTTGCTTCTGAAGATGCAGCTCGACGGCGGGTTCGTCATGGGAATGAGCATCGCCCTCTTCGAGAAGATAAAGTTCGACGAGCAGGGCTGGGTCACTAATCCCAACTTCACTAGCTACTACATCGCAAGGATGAAAGACGCTCCAAAGGACTTCGTGACAAGATACGTCGAGACGCCCCAGTTCGATGGGCCAATGGGTGCCAGAGGTATCGGAGAGATGAGCATGATTTCGGTCGCTTCAGCCATCTCCAACGCGGTCTACAGGACCGTTGGGGTCAAGCTGAACAACCTGCCCATGAGCCCCGAAGAGGTCTGGGCAGCAATCTCTGAGCAGAAGCCCGAACTCCTGGCGAAGGCCATGGAGAGCTATGGGAAAGTCGAGACCGCACTGAAGGCGAGACAATGAGCTTCGGCTCCCCATTCGTGACACTTCCTGACTTCGAGTACCATAAGCCGAAGGACCTCGACGAGGTCCTCGCTCTCCTGAAGGAGCACGGGGACGAAGCAAAGGTGATGGGTGGCGGTGTAGGGCTGATCGCCTTCATGAAGGAGAGGTTGATGTCCCCGTCGCACGTGATAGACCTGAAGGAGGTGAAGGAGCTAAAGCAGGTCAGACGCGTTGCTGGCAAGGGCCTGAGCATCGGCGCCGCTGTCAGCATGGCAGAACTGCTTGAAGGTGGGAAACTACAAAGCGACCATATGGTGCTCCGGGAAGCGCTGGCCAAAGTGGCTGACCCCATGATAAGGAGCAGGGCGACGCTTGTGGGGAACCTGTGCGAGGCCATCCCCTGGGTGGACAGCCCGCCTGCCCTGATGTCCTTGGATGCTTTTGTCGAGATTGCCGGCCCTGACGGCAAGAGAAGTCTGCCCGTGTCAAGCTTCATCCGCGGGCCCGTCGACATTGATCTCAGCCCCACCGAAATAGTGACAGATGTGGTGATCCCCGAAGCCAGGGGAAGAACCAGCGCATTCGAGAAGTTTACCGGGGGGTCGGAATTTTCTCTTGCGAGCGTTGCGGTTGCTCTTTCCACCGATGGGAGGAGGCGAAATGCAAAGGTAGTCTTTGGTGCTGTGAACTCCATCCCTGCTCGCTGCCCCGAGGCCGAGCAAGTGATAGAGGGTGGGGTAACCCCCGCAAGCGTCCGAAAGGCTGCTGAGGTGGCATCCGAGAAGGTGGAATGCCTCGACGACGTCTTGGCAACCGCAGCCTACAGGAAGCACCTTGTAAGGGTCATAACGACCAAGGTTCTCCGGAGGATTATGGAATCGTGATGGAAATCACGGTCAGGGTGAACGGGCGAGACAGGAGGCGTCAGATCAAGGACAACGAGCTCCTGCTTGACTTCCTTCGGGAGAGGCTGGAAGTGAGGAGCGTGAAGGCCGCATGCTGGCGAGGAGAGTGCGGCCTCTGCACCGTCAAACTGAACGGTCACCTGGTCAAGTCATGCCTTGTGCTCGCTGCGGAAGCGGACGGAAAGGAAGTCAAGACAGTCGAAGGCATCTCGTCCGAGCATGAACTCGCGCCCATACAGAAGGCGTTCGTGAGTCATGGCGCGGCTCAGTGCGGCTTCTGTACTCCAGCCTGGATACTCGCGACGCACGAACTGTTGCAGGTGAATCCTCATCCCAGTGGAGCTGACCTTGTGGAGGCTACCAGTGGTTTGATTTGCAGGTGCGGCACCTACAACCAGATAAGGGAAGCAGTGGCTGAAGTCTCCGGGGTACCCGCGAAACGGCGGCAGACCAAGGAGAGCCTGGCCTCCGCATAGCTGTCAGAAAGCTGGCTATTTCGGGACAACGATTAAAACGGCGCCGCCGATCGGACGTTCCAATGGTGAAGCCAGCAGTTCCCATTTCGTTCGACTCCTTCAACTTCTCGGTTGAAGAGATAGAGGGGTATCTTGGAGGAATCCCGGACGACCCTGCATTTCAGAAGCCGTTCGTCCCCAAGACATACACTATGAAGAGTGGGGAGCAACTGGTGATCCGCCCTGCGGAGAAGAGCGAGGCACCTGCGATCCTAAAATCCCTGAAGCCACTCATCGACGGGAAGTACGACAAGGACTTCTACCATCTCGTGGGCGTGAGGACCTACGCCGAAATCCTGGCCTGGCAGCAGAGCAGGCTGAAGGACACCTACGTCATCGTTGCCGCAAGGAAGGATGGAGAGCTCGTAGGCGTGGTCGACCATAGGTTCTGGGACAGGAACGTTGCCATCAGCCTCCACACCCTTGTCCTCAAGAGAGCCGAGAGGGTGGGGGTGCTGCTCTACGTGTCCAAGATGGAGCATGCGTTCGATGTGGTCGGTGCTAATGAGTGGTGGGCGACCTTCGAAAGCCCATTCGGGTTCAGGCTCGGGTTCAGGTTCAACCATGTAACGAAGCCCTGGCCCGAAATGCAGCACGAACTCGGAGGCGCCAGGATCTTCTACATCAACAGGCAACAGTGGGAGCAGTACGTCAAGCCGTTCGCGAAGGAGAAGAACTGGCTCGGATCAAGGCCGGTTGAGAGGAGCGTCCTTGCCAAGACGAAGCCCCTTAAGCCGACATCGTCCATCGAAATCGAATTCTAGAGACGCATTGGAAGAGGCCTCAAAGGAGCCTGTCGAGGGCATCGGCGAGCTTCTTGTCCAGCTTGGGGGCCTGAGTCAGGTCCACCTGGACGCACCTCACCTTCTGGTCCTCCAAGGCCTGCCTGAAGATGTCTAGGCCGAGGTTTAGGACCACCAGCTCTGATTCGAGGAGCCCCTGCTTCGGCTCTTTCTTAGCCAAGCAACTCACTCCACCTTCTTCTCAATCGTGCCTCCGCCTCTTTCCCTCCTACAACCAGGGCGGCCTCGGCTGCGAGGAGGGCGTTGCTGGCGAAGAGCACCGCACCAGCGGCTTCGAGCTTTTCGCTCTGCTGCTTGAGGGACTGCAGGTCTGTTTCAGTCCCGCAGACGTGGGCCATCACGGCGAGCCCATTCCCCTTCTCATGGGACCCGCTGATCGCTCCGTCTATCGCGCCGGTCAACGCGCCGCCGGGGTCAGGGGAAGAGCCGTACCCCAGAACTATGTCCAGGAGGACGAGAGCAACACTCGGGTCCTTCCCCTCCTGGGCGATGCGGAGCTTCCTCAGGGTGGGGTCGATCATCGGGTGTGCCCTCCCCGCGGTGAAGAACTCGTCCCCCAGGTCCACGACAGAATTCCCCTTGCTGACGTTTGGGTCGGCGAGCTCGAATCCGTCGGAGAGAGGAGTGTTGCTGTACGCCTCCCCCATCAGCTCTCTGAATATCAGGAGGGTCTCGTGGGCGAGGGTGCCTCCGCTGTAGAGCCCGCGGACGTACGTCCGTTCAGGCCCGATGGTCTCCCTGAGGTGCCTGGCAGACCTCGAAAGCTGATCAAGGGTGGCAGAGATCTTGCCGTCGAACTCCTTCTCGGCCTCCCTCCCCGATTCACGAGCGGCCGCGTGGACCGCCGAGTGCAGAGTCTTGGCGTGGCGGACTCTCCCTCCCGCCTTCTTCGGCGGGTCCAGACCTAGGAAGCAGGCCACCACAGGCTTCGATGTCTGCTTCTCCACGTGGGCCATCACCTCCTGGATCACCCTGGCTCTCGGTGTCTTCGCGATTATCATGATCGTACGCGTCTTGTCGTCCTTCTCGAGGAGCCCGAGGCAGTCCTTCATCATTAACCCCCTCACCCGCTCGCTCACATCGGTCCCCCCGACGCCCAGAGCTGCCGAGACCCCGAGCCCAATCCTGTCGAGCATAATCGACACTTCCTGTATGCCGGTGCCCGCCGACGCGACAATTCCAACGTCCCCCCGCCTGACGGAGTTAGCGAACCCCAGTCCTACCCCGTTGATTATCGACGTCCCCGCGCCCGGGCCCATGACGAGGAGCCCTTTCGAGCTCGCGTACCGCTTCAGTCTCAGCTCCTGGTCGAGCGGTACATGGTCGCTGAAAAGGTGGACGTTCACCCCGCTCCTGAGCAGCTCCATCGCGGGCTCGAAGGCCTGCTTGCCGGGGAGGGAGACTACGGCGAGGTTCGCGCCCCCCACGGCCTCGACAGCCGACTTCACGCTGTGGAGGACCCGGGTCCGAGCCCCTCCCGAAGAGACCGGAGGTGCCATCACGAATTGCTCCACCCTCCCCATCACGTCTCCGGCGGCGAACCCCCCTCGAACACGAACGGCGATTATCAGGTCTCCGTCCCCCGCTCCTCCACTCTCGGCGCCAAGGAGGCCAAGGTCCTGCAGCAGCCTCCGGTTGGTGTCAGTGCCCATGGAGACCACGGCGTCGTCGACTCCGTCGAGCTTCTTCACGTCCTCAGTAAGCCGCATGAGCTGAATCGAATCGCGGAAGAGGTTGCGCTTGACGACGTTGACCACTGGCAACGAAGCCGAGCGATACTCGATTCGTGTTAAGCGTTTCCGTCTCGTAAACATTTAACAGGTCTGAGAGGGCAAAACGCCCATTGACCTTCTCGAAGGAAGCAGTCGAGGAAGCTAACCAGAAGGCTGTCGAGAGGATGATGGACTCGGAGCCGGTGTGGGTAGACATCGCGCCAGCATCAAGGAAGATGGGACTCCGCGGCAAGACGCTCCTGCACGCCGGGCCTCCGCTCCGCTGGGATGACGCCAGCGGCCCCATGAAGGGGGCGATAGTCGGCGCTGCCATCTACGAGGGGTGGGCCGAATCCGAGAAGGAGGCGTCGAAGCTCGCCGAGGAAGGTGAAATCAGGCTGGACTGCGACCACCACCACAACGCCGCAGGCCCAATGGCGGGCATAATCTCCCCGAGCATGCCTGTCTACGAACTGGAGGACAGGAAGTTTGGCAACAAGACCTACTCCAACATGAACGAAGGGGTGGGGAAGGTGCTAAGATACGGGGCATACAGCAAGGAGGTCCTCGACAGGCTGCACTGGATGTCGGACACCTTCGCGCCGGTGCTGCAGGCCACCGCCAAGGAGATGCTGAGGTCCGGCAGCGGCCTTGCGCTGAAGCCGATGATAGCGCAGGCACTGACCATGGGAGACGATTGCCACAACAGGTACGTGGCGACGACGTCCCTCTTCGCAAAGCAGGTCGCGCCGTTCATAGTCAAAACTGGCTACGATCCGAAGACCCTGGCCGAGGTCAGCAAGTTCATTGACGCGAACAACTTCACCATGCTGAACATGGGCATGGCGGCCGGCAAGGCAATGACCCTCGCAGGCCACAACGTGAAGTACAGCACCATCGTTACGGTGATGGCAAGAAACGGGACCGAGGCCGGCATCTGGGTGAGCTCGTTGGGGAACAGGTGGTTCTCGACTAAGGCTCCGGTCCCCAAGGGGCTCTGGTTCCCGGGGTTCACCGAGGCGGACGCAAACCCTGACCTCGGGGACAGCTCGATCACTGAGACTGCGGGATTTGGCGGGTTCGCAATGGCGGCGGCACCAGCAATCGTCTCCTGGGTCGGGGGGAGCGTGCAGGGAGCCCTCGACGTCACCGAAAGAATGTACGAGATAACCCAGGCCCAGCACAGGCACTTCCTGATCCCGTTCCTCGACTTCAAGGGCACGCCGGTGGGGATAGACCTGAGGAAGGTGCTGAAGACGGGGGTCACGCCCATGATCAACACGGGAATCGCCCACCGAAAGGCGGGAGTCGGCCAGGTCGGGGCAGGCACTGTGAGCTTCCCCCTGTCGGTGTTCAGGGATGCTTTCGAAGCATACGTAGACAAGTACGGAGCATGAACCAAAGGGCATCCAGCGTCGGGGAGCTCGCGGTCGGCGTTCTGGCTCGAGAGGCCGAGGGGGAGGTTACTCGGATCTTCGAGAGGTCGGCCTACGTTAAGGCCGGAGGCGAATTCATGGTCCTTCTATGGGGAGGGCTGCCGTCCCCTATTACCATCAATCTGGGAAGGGCAGGAGCCAAGCGGTTAAGAGTCGGAGAACGGTGCGCGCTGAGTCCAGGCGGGCTTGCTTTCGACTCGTGGACCATAGATGTCGGTGGCGCTCAGGTGTACAACAGCGCGCTTCGCGAACGGAGAGACGCGCGCGAGCCACCAGCTTCCAGCCTGGTCAGGGGGGTGTCCTTCCTGCGCGCGCTCTACGACGCCTCACCCTCTGGCCTGTCCCTATCTTCGGACGTGGAGTTGAGGCGGTTCGCCCTCAAGACGCTGTCCCCCCTCGCTGCGGGGCGGAAAGACAGTGTCCGCTCCTTCGACAGCTATCTCGGCCTAATCGGACGCGGGGGAGGGTTCACTCCCGCTGGAGACGATTTTGTGGGTGGCCTGCTGTGCACCTACAACTACATTGCCAGGTGCAACGGGTCGAGGGAGATCCTGTTTCCGTTGCGCCGCATTCGCCCCAGGACCATCCCGGAGAGCGCCGCACTTCTGACCTACGCCTCGAAGGGGTACGTCGACGAAGGGGTTTCGTCCCTCGTACTGAAGACCCTCAGCGGGGGCTCCGAGTTTACCGATGAGCTCCTGAACGTAGCACCCCGTGGCCACACGTCGGGGCTCGACATGTCGCTGGGAATCCTTCTGGTCGAGGCCGCCCTCTCGGATTCAGCGGGCGGAGGGAGGGCGTTGGAGAGGTGCTCCGAAGCCTTGTGGCATCGGTGAGGGAGAACGCTTTATACCGTCCCGGGGCGACAAGGGAATCGCCTGAGAGGATGCCCGAGGAGCAACTCGTTCTTGAGACGAAGGGCCTCACCAAGCGGTTTGGCAGTCTTTCGGCAGTAGACGGAGTGGATTTCCAACTAAGGAAGGGGGAGATTCACGCCCTTCTCGGCGAGAACGGCGCGGGGAAGTCGACGCTCTGCAACGTCCTCTACGGATACTACAGGCCCGATGGGGGGGACATCATCCTCAAGGGAAAGTCCGTCAAGGTAAACTCCCCAAAGGACGGCATGAGGCTGGGAATTGGAATGGTCCACCAGGAACTCATGCTAATACCAAACATGAGCGTCATCCAGAACCTCAGCCTGACCACGGACCTCGAGCTGAGGAAGCCAGTCCTTGAGCTTGGGGGCATCAAGAGCAAGGTGTTGGCCATGGAAGAGACCTATGGCCTCAGCGTCGACCCAGACGCCCAAATCGAAGACCTTTCGGTCGGGGAGAGGCAGCGGGTAGAGATTCTCAAGTGTCTGTTCATCGGCGCTGACATACTCCTTTTCGACGAACCGACCAGCTTCCTCACCGAGATCGAGACGGAGAAGCTGTTCGCGAGTCTCAAGCGAATGGCCTCCGAAGGCAGGTCCATCGTCTTCGTTACCCACAGAATCGACGAGGTGATGGCCATCGCCGACAGGATTACCGTGATGAAGCTCGGCAAGGTCGTCGCTGTGAAGCAGCGCGCGGAGGTGACGCAGGATCAGCTTGCGATGTTGATCGTCGGACGGGAAGTGATGTACAACGTACAGAAGGTGGACGTGAAGATAGGAGAACCAGTGCTTCAACTGATCGGCGTTTCTGCCGACAACGACCTCGGCACCCCCGCGCTCAGGGATGTGACCCTCGACCTGAGGGCCGGAGAGATACTCGGCGTTGCCGGCGTATCTGGGAACGGGCAGCGAGAGCTCGACGAGGTCGTGACGGGCATGCGCAAGCCCAAGTCAGGGAAGGTCATCCTCGCGGGCCAGGACATCACGTCACGGAGACCGGACGAGGTCCGCCGCGCCGGGGTGGCTCACGTCTGCGAGGAACACAAGACAGGCTTTGTTTTCGACTTTTCACTGAAGGAAAACCTGATTCTGTCTCCCTACCTGGCAGAGGGGTTCACGAGCGGGCCCTTCCTGGACGACACGAAGCTGAAGGAGAAGACAAGGAGCCTGATGAAAGAGTACAACGTCGTCGCCCCATCAGAGGAAGCGCCCCTCGGGACCTTGAGCGGGGGAAACAAGCAGAAGTTCCTGCTGGCCCGAGAGCTTTTCTGGGAACCCAAGGTCATCGTTGCCAACAATCCTACGAAGGGCCTGGACGTTGGTTCGGCCGAGTACATCAGGAACATCCTGATGCGCCAGAAGGCCGGCGGAAAGGCGATCCTGATGATATCAGCAGACCTGGACGAGATTCTTGACATGAGCGACAGGATCGCCGTAATGAACCAGGGGAGGGTGGTCGGCATCGTCGAGACCAAGAACGCCGACATCCGCAATCTGGCGACCCTTATGACGACGTCGACCGTCTAGGCTAAGCAGCCGGACTATCCCTTCTTGTACGGCTTCAACAGGAACTTTGGCGCCCTCGCCTTTCTCCCGAATACGGGAATAAGCGCCAGGAGGAAGACGTAGGGGAGCATGTTGAAGAGGGTGGAGACCGATGCGACGCTAGAACCCGATATCGAGATGTATTCGTTCTGAAGCGCGTACACCATGTTGAAGGACAGGGCGGCGAAAAGGACCCGATAGGGCTTCCAATTCCCGAAATATATCATGGCCAACACGATGAAGCCTCTTCCCGCTATTATGTTAGTCTGGAACCCAGGGACGAAGTTGCCTGCGAAGTAAGAGCCCGCGACGCCGAACATCAGGGCGCCAAATAGGGTCGCGAGAAATCTGACCTTGGGGACGTTGACTCCCATGTTGTCCGCTGCCTTGGGGTTCTCCCCCACGGCTCGCACTCTGAGTCCTAGCGACGTTCGGTCGAGGAACAGGGCAGTCATGACTACGAGGACTATGGAGAGATAGACTAGGACGTTCTGTTCGAGCAGAATGACCCCTATGACTGGAACGGTCCCCCAGCCTGAGAAGATGGGCGGGAGGCTGATGAAGTTGGGGAAGATCCCAGTAGGATAGGCAGCGTTGAAGACTATCAAAGAGAACCCCAGGCCAAAGAGATAGATGGCGAGCCCCAGGGCTATCTGGTCCAGGCGCACCTGAATCGCGAAGAACGCGAAAACCGCCCCGATTAACCCTGCAATCCCAATAGCGGCGAAAAGGGCAATCCAGGGGTTCCCTGTCGCGTAATCGACAATGAAGGTTGTCACCAGAGACATCAGCATGATTCCCTCCAGGCCCATGTTCGCTACCCCGGATTTCTCCGATACAATCTCCCCCATACCTGCGAAAAGATAGAAGGGTGAAAGTGTGAGAGTGGTCGAGAGCACGGCAATCGCGACGTCAGAAAGGTTGACGGTCAAGCTGCCTTCTTCCTCTCAGTCAGGTAATTGCCCATGAGAATCCCAATCATCATGACGCCTTCCATCGCGAATACGACGACGGAGTTCACATTGGTTGCCACCGCCATCGACTCTGCGCCGAAGGTTATGTAGGCGAAGAAGAACGCCGCAATCCCTATCCCCAGCATGTGTTTCCTGCCCACAAGTGCGACGATGATGGCGAGCAACCCATAATTGGTAGAGAAGGAGCCAATGTCGAGTTCGTATCGGTAGCCCATCATGTAGGTGGCGCCGGCGAGCCCGGCAAGAGCTCCCGCGGTGAGCAAGGTGATGGCCATGACGCGGGGGATGCTAATCCCCGCGTATCTGGCCGTTTCAGCGCTCTCCCCGACAGTATTTGCCTTCACCCTGAACGGTGTGCGCTCGACAAGGAAATAGAAGATGACTCCAATGGCGACCGTTGCGGGAACAGCATAGGTGATTGGAACGCTACCGAT
>Ga0187772_10000076_pt1 | contig 36453 bp, 21 predicted proteins | sample 0116_SJ02_MP15_2_FD_133137 | JGI IMG/M metagenome (GOLD analysis project Ga0187772, IMG submission 133137) | Tropical peat soil microbial communities from peatlands in Department of Meta, Colombia - 0116_SJ02_MP15_20_MG | ecosystem: Environmental > Terrestrial > Soil > Wetlands > Peat | place... | reverse complement strand
GACTCGTAGTAGACCGCGACATTCCCCTGGAACGACCCGCGGGCCGGCCAGCAGTAGCCGCCGTACTGCGCGAACGTCGACGTCGCGTTGCAGCCCGAGGGCTGGTTGTACGCCGGGTTCGCGATGAGCGAGTAGCCCGGCGGGCTCCCGCTGGGGTCCATGATCCCGTAGTACGGGCCCGAGCCGACCGTGTCGAACTGGACCGCCGGGTTCGGTGCCGGGTACAGCGCCGGGAGCTCTTCCTCGTAGGCGTCCCACGAGGTCGGGCTCAGGCTGGCCAGGTACGTCTTCCACGCGGTGTTGTCGGTCGTCTTCTGGCCGTCCGGCAGCAGGCACGAGCTGTCCGGGCTGGTGCCGTTGAACGGCGCATCCCATCCCGTGACGTTCGCCCCGTTCGCGGAGTACCAGGCGCACGGCAGGATCGACATGAACCCGTCGGCGAACAGCTGCATCGCGAGCGTGTACGGCCACGGAGCGCCACCGCCGCTCACGTTGAACGTGATGCAGCCGTGGGCGTTGGTCATCGCCGCCGCGGGGCAGTAGTTCGAGTCGTTGATCAGCATCGACCCGAGGATGTTCTCCGGCGTCGTGTTGTACGGCGCGTGCAGGCCGCTGTCCCACGACGAGCTCCCGTTGGGGAGCAGCGCCTGGGTCGTCAGCCAGCCGGCCGTCGTCCCGACCCCGTAGCTCTCCGACCACGCCATCTCACGGGCCATCGAGAACATGACGTCCGTGGGGTAGACACCCCACGAGTGCCCCGTGTACTGGTCGTAGAACTGCGCCGCCGGGTCGATCACGAACGTGTAGTAGATCGGCTTTCCGGTCGCGTTGTTGTAAATCAGGTCGTTGCCCGCGCTCGGGTAGTCATGACCGCACTGCGGGGTTCCAGGGACGCACACCGCGACAATCGGGATGTACGCGCCTGCTCCGCCGCCGTTCGAGCCCGACCCGTTGTACGTGACCAGCGTCTCGAAGACGTTGAGGATCGGCTCGTAGCTGATCGTATCGTAGGCTACTGCCGGGTCCTCAGTCGTCATCTCGGCGCCGCCGAAGTCGTCGTAGATCTCCAGGGTCCCTGGGTTGGGGCTCTTCGGATACGTTGGCGACACCGGCGCGTTCGTCACTACGGGCTTCGCGGGCGCGGCCGCGGCCGGCGCTGCCGGCGAGACAGGGTGTCCCGCCGCCGCTCCGGCCAACACGGTCATCCCCGTGCCAAGTACCATCACCAGGCACGCGGCGATCGCGAGGCCCCTCGTTCCTCTCCATCTATTCGCTTTCAAGTTCGACCCTCCCACCACTTTGGGTCAGCGGACTGAAGTGGGTACCCCTATAAGAGCCTTGACGAAACGACCCTGGAGTTACCACGTTCCCTTTTGGCGTCCCACCGGGGGCCGGGAGCCCCCCGGGCCGTTCGTCCGGCCGTACGGTGGCGCCGGAGGGACGGACCCCCCCCGGGGGGGCGACTGGGCGCGCCGCGTGCGGCCGGGCGGACCGAGAAGCCCCCGCAGGGGGAGGTGCTCCCGGCGGGAGTTTCCCAGGACGGCGTGGCCGTCCTGATTTGAACCCGCGTCAGAGGCTCGAGAGGCCTCTATCCTTGACCACTAGACTACGGGAGCGCCCGCTTCGCTAAAGGGACCTCCCCTTGAGCGTTGCCCCCGCCCGAGCCGGCTCGGCGCCCCCGGTCCCGGCCCGCCGACCCGCCGCCCAGGAAGAGCCTATCTGCGCGGACGCGGTCGTGCCGACGTGACCCCCCCGGTGAAGGCCCGAAGCGGGCACATCCTCCTCGACCCGAAACGGAACTACGTCGACCTCCTCAGGGTCTATCCGGAGATCCACCGGAGGGTCGTGGAGATGAACCGGCCGTTCGTCCGGGAGGCGGACCCGCTGCTACCAGAGGTGCTGCTCGACGAGAACCTCCGGGACCTGAAGGGGAACCGCAAGCCGGTCGGCTACAACCGCCAGGACCCGTTCGGGATGCGCCTGATCTTCCCGCTCGCGGACGAGCGCCGGGTCGAGATGTATTTCGCCAAACCGACCCGGTGCCAGGAGGTCGTGCAGATCACCGAGCACGTCTCGCAGCTCCTGCGCAAGCGGGGGATCCGGCACACGGTCGAGTACGACCGGCTCCCCCTCGGACCCCCCCGGATCCCCCCGGGCGCGCCCGGGGTCCCCGGCGCCTTCGCGCGGCCGTAGCGGCCGCTACGCCCCGTCGAACCCCTGCCCGGGCGGTCGCCGGAACGGCCATACCGCCCCGGGCGGGGGGGTCCCGGGTTCGCTGACGACGATCCCCTGCCGTTGGAGGAGGCGGAGCGCTTCCCGGGCCTTCTCGAGCGCGGCCGGGTAGTCGGTCGCGCGGAGCTGGAGCGACTCGGTGAGCAGGCGCCTCGCGTCGGACGTGTCGACTCCCCGCTCGGAGGCCCGAGCGAGGGCCGCGTCGAGCAGGTAGTGGAGGTTCGTCAGCTCCCGGTGCAGCGACTTGCGGAGGCCGATCTCCTCCTCGGCCTTTAGGAGGAGCCGGGCCGCGTCCAGCACCTTACCGACGGCGACGAGGTCGTCGACCTCCTTCAGCTGGTCCTTCACCGGCCCGACCGCGACGTGCAGCCCCCCTTCCGCGAACGCGACCTCGCTGGCGAGGTCCTTCCGGCGCTTGGCGAGCGCGGGGCGGACCGAGTCGACGAGCGCCTCGCCTGCCCTTTCGAGGAGCGACCGGGCCTCGTCCGGCCGGCCGCCGTCGAGCGCGAGGCGCGCCTCGCCGAACCGCTGCATCCCGGGGGTCGTGTCGACGCCGAGCCGCTCCCCGACCCAGATCCGGTCGCGGAAGTCGGCCATCGACCGCGCGACCTCCTCCCGCTCCCGGGCGTGGACCGACTCGAGCTCGGTCTTCAGTAGGCGCAGCGCCTCGCCGAGGTCGCGGCGCTCCTTGAGCCGTTCGAGCTGGCCTCGGAGCTCCGCCCGGCGGGACGCCTCCGCCGGCGTGTCCTCTCCCCGGCGGGTCGCCTCGGCCTCGATCTCCCGCCAGCGGGCGTCGACGAGCGCGGAGAAGAGCCGGCGGCTCGCGGCGTCCGCCCGCGCGAGGGACGTCCGGACACGGGCCCAGTTCCCGGCGCGGAGCGACGCCTCCGCGTCCGAGACGACCGCGTCGAGCGGCTCGACCTCCGGGCCGACCCCCTCGGCCCGCACCGCGTCGACCTCGCGCCGGAGTCCCCCGAGGGGGACGCTGAACATCCGTTCGATCGCCCAGCGGGCCTGCTCGCCGGCCTCGTGCGCGAGCTGGACCGCCTGGACGTAATGACCGGCGGCGGCCTCCGCACGGCCCTCCTCCTGACGCGCGCTCGCGTCCCTCCCGTCGGCGCCGAGCGCGGTCGCTTCCGCGACATGGCGGTCCGCCGCCGAGAGCGCCTCCCGGGCGTGGCGGAAGCCGTCCCGGGCCGACGCGAGCACCTCCGAGAGGCCGAGCGCCTGCTCGAACACCTCGGGGTAGTCGGCGCGCTCGAACGCGGTCCGGACCGCCTGGAGGCCGTCGGTCGCCACGGTCGCGACGATCCCGTCCTGGCTCAGCCGCTCGACGGCGTGCTCCGCCGCCTCGACCGCCCCTTGGGCGAGCCGCTGCTGCAGGTCGACCCGCTCGAGCTCGCTCTCGCTCCGGGACGCCAGTTGGAGCGCCTCGACCGGCCGCCCCTCGTCCAGGGCCATCCGGGCCTGATGGAGGAAGTTCTCGGCGACCGAGGCGTTCCCCCCGGCCCGGCGGATCTGGGTCACCGCGGCCTGGAAACCGGCGAGCGACTTCGACACCCGCTGGTACGTCGCCTGGATCAGCTCCCGCTCGACCGTCCCGCCGAGCTCGACGACCCGCGGGTAGTCGCGCGCCTCGAGCGCGCGCTCGACGTCCTCGGCCTGCGCGCGGACCATCGCGACGTCGACGTGGAGCATCTCCGCCTGAGCGAGCGCCTCATGGACCCGCCGGGCGACCCGCTCGGCCTGGTCGACGAACCCTCGCGTCGAGACGAGCGCCGCCCGGATCTCGTCGAGGAGCCCGGCGGCGCCGGTCGGCACCTCGAGCGCGATCCGGCGCCGCGCCTCCGCGACCTTGGCGACGACCGGCTCGACGAGGACCCCGGCGGTCTTGGCGACCTCGAGGTCCCGCTCGAGCCCCTTGAGGTTCTCCTCGAGGAGCGGACGGACGACGGCGACGAGCTCCTCGTGGAGCTGCTTGACGCCGTCCCGGACCGCCTCGGCGGGCGCGGTCGGGGCCTCGGTCCGCAGCTTTTCCAGACGGGCCGCGAACGGCTCCATCGGCACCGCGAGACGGCCCCCGTCCTCGATCAGCGCGGCGAGCTCGCCGAACCGCCGGTCGGTCTCGAGCCGGGCCTCGGCGGCGACGAGCCGCTGCTCGACCCCCTCGACCAGCCCGCGGGCGCGGTCGAACTCGAGCGCCCGGACCGCGGCCCGCGCGTCGGCGATCGGGGGGTCGACCGCGCCCGGGTCGACCCCGTCCGCCCGCAGGCGGGCGACGAGCGCCTCGACCCGGCCGAGGCGCCCGACGAGCGCCTGCGCCGCGCCGCGACGGTGGACCGCCTCCTCCTCGAGCTGGACGGCCCGGCGATGGGCCTCGAGGAACTGGCCACTGCGCGAGAGGAACTGGGCGTTCTCGAGCTCGGCCCGCATCGGGCCGACGTCGAGCCCGATCGCCTCGAGCTCGGCGAGCGCGAGCTTCGCGTGCGATACCGCCTCCTCGCTACGGAGCAGCTGCTGCTGCTGCGCGCGGGTCCGGATCTCCTGGGACGCCTTCGCCGCCCGGACGAAGTCGCCCATGTTGAAGATCTGCTGGACCTCGTCGATCTGGCGCTGGATCTCCTCTCCCGCTCCGCCCATCGACGCGAGGACCCGGACCTCCTGCTCCAGCGCCTCGACCAGGCCGGAGGCGTGGGCGGCGAACAGCGCGCCGAAGTCGCGCTCCGCCCGCTTCAGGCTCTCGAGCGCGCCGAGCAGGTCCTCCTTCACCCGGAGCGTGACGTCGGCGTCGGCGAGCTCCCGACGGACCGGGGTCGCGAGCCCCTCCTCCTGGAGGTCGGCGAACGCCTGCTCCATCTCCTCGACGCGACGGGCGACGAACGGCCCGGCGGCGATCCGGAGCCCGACCTCGGCGCGCGCGAGCGCGTCGGACGCCCCGGTGAGGTCCCCCTTGTCGAGGCGGCCCCGCGCGTCGGCGAGCTCCCGGTCGACGTCCGCCGGCGCGAACCCCCGCTCACGGGCGAACTCCCGTGCCCGGTCGAGCGCCTTCCAGCGGTCGAGGAAGAAGACGACGGCGCTCGTCCCGAGGTCGCGCAGCGCGGCGGCGAGCGCCTCGCGTGCCGCGGGGAGCTCGGCCCGCTCGAGGTGCTGCCGGACGCGGCCGAGCTCCGCGTCGACCGTCGTCGAGCCGAACCCGACGTTGCGGAACCGGCCGATCATCTCCTCGACCGTCGCGAGCTCGTCCCGGGTCGCGTCGAGGTCGGCCGTCAGCTCCCGGACCTTCTCGAGCGCCTCCTGGCTCGCGGCGAGCGCCTCGGAGTAGATCTTCAGCCGGAGCGCCTCCCGGGCGCGGTTCATCGCCGCGAACACCTCCCGCGGGTCGCGGCCGAGGCGACGGGCCCCGGCGAGGCGGGGACGGACCTCGTCCAGCAGCCCCGCGACGACGGAGACGATCGGCTCCTCCGCCGCGGCGCGCGCCTCCCCGAGGACGCTCGCGATCTCCTCCGGCGCCGCCGCGGGGAGCCGGGCGAGCGCGACCTCCACGGTCGCGCGCGCCGGCGCCGGGTCGATCCCGTAATCGGTCAGCTGGCCGAGGGAGTTGCGCATCGCTTCGAGCGCCTGCGCGGCGCGGGACCGAAGCCCTTCTCCAAGCTCCCGACACGCCGCCTCGAGCTGAGCGACGCTCGCGGGCCAGCCGTCCGGCCGGCTCGTCGCGTCCGCGGTGAGCGCGGCGTCGACCGCCTGCGTCGACGCGCCGAGCTCCTCGGCGACCGCCCGCAGGCGCGTCGCGAGGTCCCGGCCGCGCTGGTGACGCTCGGCGACCTCGGGGAACTTCTCCTGAACGACCGTGCGGATCGCCTCGAGGGCGTCGCCGATCCGCCCCGTGCGGACCGCCTCCGCCGGGTCCGGCAGCGCCCGCTCGAGCTCCGTGAGGCGGGCGGGGGTCACCCCGGCCCACCGCGAGAGGTCGACCGCCTGCGCCCGGGCCCGGTCGAGCAGGTCGGTCGCCGCGTGCTGCAGCGCCTCGTCGACCGATGCGAGCCGGCCGAGCGTCTCGGCCCAGGTCGCCTGGGGCGACGGGTGCGAGAGCGCGGCGATCTCTTCGAGCACGGCCGCCGGGACCGGGACCCCCCCGGCCTTCAGCCGGTCGGCGAACTCCTCGGAGGCGTGGCGGCGGCCCTCGATCGTCGCGGGGACCGTCGAGGCGAGGAGCTCGAGGACGGCGCGGGCCTGCACCTCGAGCATCTCCCAGTCGGTCCGACGCGCGAGCTCACGGAGCTGCTCCTGCCGCTCGGCGATCCCCGGCGGGGAGATCCCGAGACGGGCGAGCTGCGCGAGCTTCTCGTCGACGTCCTTCTGGACGGCCTCGGCGGCCTGGCGCTTCTTGCGTAGCGCCTCGGCCTTCTCCTGCAGGATCCTCGTCAGGCGAGAGGAGGGGAGAGGCCCGAGGCCCCCCGGACCGGACGTCGCTCTCCCCCCTGGAACCGGCCCCCTTCCCGACGGCCGGGTTCAGGGGGCGGACATCGGTTCGATGCTCGGGCGCCCTTATAAATCACGCGAGGGCCGGGACGTCCCGTCCGAGGCGGGCCGCGACGGGCCGCTACGCCCGCATGATGCGGCGCTTGCCCATCGCGTCGATGTACTGGACCTCGGCGCCGGGGGCAAGTCCCGCCCGGCTCTCGGCGTCCACCGGGAGCTGGAACGTCTCGTACGACTCGAGGTCCATCAGCTGGACCTCCGTCTCGGCCAGCGAGAGGACCTGGGCCTGCCGCTTACCGATCAGGGGGACCTGGACCTTGTGCTTCACGGGGAAAACGACGCTTCGCTTCGAGCCGTCGAACAGGCCGACCGCGTCAATCCTCGCCTTCGCTTCTCCGTGCTTCCCGGGTTTCGAGGTCTGGATGCTCAGGATGCGGCACGGCTCCTCGTCGATCAGGAGGTAGCGCCCTTCCTTCAGCTCACGGACCTCCTGCTGTGTCCAGGCCATCGGCTCCTCGGGCCCGCGGGACGGTCCCGGTTCTTTAAGGGTTTGCCCGAGCGGCGCCGGGCGCCCGGGGCCGGCGGCCGCCGGCGGGGTCCGGCGTTGCAGGCCTCGGCGAGGGTTTATTCGAGACGGCTCGCCTGATGCCCGGTGCGAGCTGAGGGCGAGAGGATGGGCGAGCCGACCGGCGAGGACAGTCTCGCCTCGATCGAGGCGTCGGTCCGCCGGCTCTGGGCGAGCCACGGGCTGCCGCCACCGTCCGGGACCCTCGGGCACGGAACGGGCCCGGTGCTCCGTCAGCTCATCGGGACGTACACCCCGGGCGACCCGCCGGTGCTCGTCGCCCAGCGAGCCGTCGCGGCCGACGTCGACGCACGGGCGACCGCGCTCGCCGGCGGGCGCGCGTTCGGCACGCTCCGACGCGAGGGGTGGGCGGCGGGAGCGACGGACCCGGCGGTGGCCCCGCTCCTCGACGCGCTCGCGGTCTGGACCGGGGGTCGGGACGGACGGGCGTACGACGCCGAAGCCCGGCTCGCGGGCCTGCAGAAGATCGCGGGGCGGCTCGCCCATCTCGGCGCGCTGGTCGCCCGTAACGGCCCGGTCCGTCTCTGCCCATCGTGCGCCTCCCCGAGGAGCCCGGAGCGGACGGTCTACCACGAGGAGGTCGGCGACACGCTCCTCGTGCGGTTCCCGCTGGAGCCCGAGGAGGGGGGCGCGCCGATCGACGCGCTCGCCTGGGTCGACACGCCGTGGCGCCTCCTCGGCACGACGGCCCTCCTCATCAATCCGGACCTCGCCTACGCGACCATCGAGTACCGGCGCGGCGACGTGACGGCCCGGCTCCTCACGCTCCGCTCGGCGCTCGGACGGCTCAAGGCGTGGCTCCCCGGGGCCGAGCTCACCGTCGTCGACGAGAGACCCGGCCGGGCCTACCACGGCCGGAGGTACGTCTACCCGCTGCGCCACGAGTTCCCGGACGGCGCCGCGCTCGCCTCCCCCTCGGGCACCGTTCAGGCGGTCTCGGAGGTCGGCGACAGCGGCACCGGGGTCGTCCCGCTGGTCCCCGGTCACGGGGGGAGCGACGGCCAGATCGCCGAGCGGCTCGGGATCCACGGCTGGCCGCTCCTGACGATCCGGGGGACGCTCGACCTCACCCTGATGCACAAGTACTCGGGCCTCGACGTCGAGACCGCGAGCGAGTTCGTCGCCCGGGACCTGACCGAGGGAGGGAGCGTGCTCGCCCGGCTCCGCGTCCTCCGCGGCGTCCCGTACTGCGGGGCGTGCGGCCGACCGATGGTCTGGTTCCCCGGTCGCTGCTGGTGCCTCGAGCCCGGTCGCCTCCCTCCCGAGCAGATCGCCCGGTACGCCCAGCTGCTCCCCCGCGACCGGCCGGTCGTGGAGATCGAGGTGACCGCCTGGCCGGTCAGCGAGACGAATCCGAGCCACGCCCCGGACGCGGTGAAGCTCCTGGAGTGCGACCGGTGCTCCCGCGCCGACGCGCCGGACGCCGAACGCCGCTGCTCCTGCGGAGGGAACCGCCGGCTCGTCCAGCGCCGCCTCACGCTCGCCGCCGGCGGCGCGTTCGCGGGCTGGGCGCGGAACGACCCGGTCCCGCCGGGCGACCCGGTCCGGCTCTACCTCGGCGAACGCCGGAGGGCGCCGACGGTCGTCCACCACCTCGCGGCGATGGCCGCGATCGAGGCGGTCGGCGTCGAGGTCCGCGCGACGGTCCTTCCCACGGTCAGCGACATCGACGTCATCGGCCTCGTCCACGAGCACGGCGCGGACGCCGTCCGGGCCGGGTTTGTCCGGACGGAGACGAGCGAGGGCCCGGGGCGGTCGTTCGTCGAACGGTGCCGCCAGGAACGGCGCCGCCTCGCCCGGCTCGTCGAGCTCGCCTCGTCGCTGGCCCCGGCCTCCGAGCGGCTCTCGGCCGCTCCCGCCACCCCGGCCGACCGCGACCTAGACCCGGAGGACCGGGCGATCCTCGCCCGCTGGGCGACCACCGAGCTGAAGGTCCTCGCGGCCTACGAGGAGCTCCGCCCGGCGGAGGCGCACCGCCAACTGGCCCGGTTCCTGGAGCACGACCTCGCCCACTACCTCGAGCTCGTGCGGCCGAAGGACGCCCCCTCCGGCGGCGGCGCTCCTTCCGCAAAGAAGAGCTCGCTCCGCACCCTGGCGACCGTCGTCGCGGCCGTGGCGATCGCCTTTGCGCCGATCGCCCCGTTCACCGCGGAGACGGTCGTCCGCAAGCTCCGGCCCGAGCCGAGGAGCCTGTTCGAGACCGCTCCGTTCGACGTCGACCGGGCGGCCCCGGACGAGGCGCTCGCGGAGGCATGGGACCGCTGGCTCGCCGTCGTGCGGGCGGTCGACCGGTTCCGGAGCGAGCACCGGCTTCCCCCGGGGAGCGTCGTCCCGTCGGCGGTGCTCGTGGTTGGCGACGACGAGCTCGGGGACCGCTTGCGAGGGGACCGCTCCGTGATCGAACGGCTCGCCCACATCGGCCGGCTCGAGGTCGGGAGCCCCAGGTCGCCGTGGGAGGGCCGCCGGCGCCAGCTCGTCCCCGTGGAGAGCGAGATCCAGAAGGCGTACCCCTCGCTCGCGTCGCAGATCGCCCACCTCCTGCGCCGGATGCCGCCCCGCAAGCCCGGGGACCTCGACAGCGCCCGAGGGTTCTCGGTCTTCGTTCAGGGCCAGCCGCACCAGATCACCCCTCAGATGCTCGCCGTCGTCGAGACGCTGCCCGAGCGCGTCACCCCGACGCCCTGCTCGCTCGGGGAGATGTTCGCCGAGGTGCCGGCCGGTGCGTCGGACGCCGGCGCCGGCCCGCCGCTCTCCGCGGACGCGGCGTGGCTCGTCCGCCGGGTCGCGCGCCGGCTCCGCATCCTCGGGCCGGACGCGGCGCGGCCGCTCACCGTTCGGGTCCTCGCGATCGACCCGCTCGCGAAGGAGCTGCGCGAGCGGTGGGCGGCGATCGCCGCCCAGCTGGGGGTCGCCTCGCTCGAGATCGAGGCCCCCCCGCCAGCCCCCGGGCGGCTCCCCGCGGTGACCGGTCGGACCCGGCTCGGGGCCCGCTGGGCGGTCGAGATCCCCGGCCTCGAATCGCCCCCGGCCCGGCGGCGTCGGCACGTCGCCCGCGGGCCGACCGGGGGGAATCGACGGATGCCGCTCCGGCGCCCGCCCCCGCTCCCTCCGACCCCCGAGGTCGACTTCGCGGACGACGGCGTGATCCACCACGAGGACGACGTCCGGGCGCTCGGCGAGCAGCTCGACCACCTCCTGGACGCTGCGCTCCTGGGCCCGGCAAAGGTCGCCCTAGCCTGGGACTCCGGCTACCCCAGCGTGGACCGGATCACGGGGGCGACGTTCGACGAGCTCGTGGCGCTCCCGGGGTTCGGCCGGCCCGTCGCGGCGCGCCTTTTCTCGAAGCTCGGAAGGGCCGTGCCTCCCCCGCCTCCCCGACGCCGCGTCCAGCTTCCCCGGAAGGAACAACCCAGCGCCGGGCCGTCGGCTCCTGCCCTGATGGTCGAATCCGAACCGATTCCGCACGCGCTCCCTGAGCCGCAGCTAGCGCCGGTCGTGGAGCCCCCTCCTCCGCCGGCTCCCGAACCGGTGCCGGCTCCCGTGCCGGCGCTGACCGTCGCTCCGGCGCCTCCCCCGGCCGAACCCCCGGCAACGGTCGCCCCCCCACCGGTCGACCTGGCGATGGCCCCGGAGGGGGCGCCAACCCCCGGCCCCGCGCCCGCGCCCCCTGACGTGACGACGGAGCCCCGGCCGACGATCGTGCCGGTCCCCGAAGCTCCACGACCCCGTCCTCCGCCGCCCCCGCTCCAACCCGCGTTCATCCCCGAATCCGAACGGGGGGCCCCCCCTGCGCCGGCACCGCCCCCCGCGACCGCGCCCGCCGCCGTCGGCCTCGAGGTCGAGCTGTCGGCCTCGCTCCTTCCTGCGCTCCAGCCGTTCCTGGACGCGACGGCCGCGGGGCACCGCGGTCTCGCCGTCGTTCGCGAGCTCCCCGAGCGGATCCGAACCCTCGTGGGGCCACGGCCGGTCGCCGTCTACTGGCTGAGCAACCTCGCGCGCGACCGGACGCTCCGCCCGGACGACCTTCCCGCTCTCACCGGGCTCGTGCGTCAGGGTGTCGAGTCGAACGGGATCACCGCGGTCTTCCTCGAGGGGGTGGAGTACCTCGCTCGGATCCACGGGACGGCGGCGATCGTCGGGTTCCTCAAGGAGGTCGACCGCCTCGCCCGAGAGCACGACGCGCGCGCCTGGCTCCACATCACCCCCGGCCTGCTGGCGCCGGCCGACCTGAGCCAGATGATGACGGACCTCGGGGCGGCATCCCCTGCGGCGGCGCCGGAAGGAGACGGGGGCGCCCCGCCCGCGTCGTGACGGTATGGCTCGCTCGAGCTCCCGCGCCCGACCGCGCGGCGTGCCGGCTCGCGCGCTCCTCGCGGCCGTCGCCGGCGCGATTGCGCTGACGCTGCTGCTCGTGACGGGGTCCCTTGGACCGCGGGCGATGGCCCCGGCCCCGACCCCCTCCGCCCTGGTCCACCCCTCGGGAGTGGTCGTGGCGGACTCGAACGTCTCGGTGAACGTGACCTGGAACGGGGCCCCGATCGGCCAGGCGACGTCCGCGTCGACCGCCTTCGTGCTCGGGCCGGGGCAGAGCGCCGACGTCGTGTTCAGCTACACCGAGGCCGCCGGGATCCCGGCGGTGACGAACGCCTCCCTCGTTCTGCGGTTCCTGGACGTCAACCTCTCCACGGAATCGATCCGGGCGGCCACCGTCGTCGGCCCGTCGGGGTCGCAGTCCGGGAGCGCGCAGCTCAACTGGACGTTCGGCTCGCTCCTCTACCTCACCGAAGGGGTCTACGAGGTCGACGCGGAGCTCCTCGGCCTCAACGGCACGCTCCTGTTCCAACTGCCGTTCTACGTCGACGCGAGGGCGCCGTACCTCATCGGCTCGGCGATCGCCGCGTTCGCCATCGTGCTCGGGACCGCCGAGGCGTTCTGGGTCGTCACGGTCGTCCGCTCGCGCCGCGTCCGGCGGGGGAGGTACCGGGGCCGGTGACGGTCGCGGCGACGCTCGCGGCCTCCGGCGCGGTGCTCGGCGGCGTCGTCGTGCTCCTCGCCCAGCAGTTCGGCGCCCTTCCGCTCTCCGAGCTGTGGCCGACGCTGATCGCCTTCCTCCTCGGGATCGTCCTTGGCGGCGTCGTCCTGGGCGCGGTCGGCTCGCTCCTCGACCGCCGCTGAACGGCCGGCCGATCCACCGGACGCGACGGTCGGGCCGACTAGCCCCTGCCGTCCCGGCTGCGCACCGTACCCGGGAGGAGGCCACGAGCCGGGACCGGGCGCGCCGAGCGGTCCCGGATCTCCTCGGCGGTCGCGGTCCAGACGAACGGCCGGGAGCTCGCGTCCGGCAGCGCGAGGTGGTCCCGGATCGCCCGGTGCAGCCGCGCCACGCTCGGGAACGACATCCGGCCGACCTTCTTCCGCGTGAACTGGGCGAACCACCGCTCGATGACGTTCGACCCGCCGGAGCCGGAGGGGACGAAATGCAGGTAGAACCGCGGGTGGCGGGCGAGCCAGCGCCGGACCTCGACGTCCGACGGGGTGAGCCGGCTGTCGACCAGGAGATGGAGGTCGAGGCCCTTGGGCGTCTCGCGGTCGATCGCCTGGAGGAACGCGCGGAACTCGAGGCCCCGTCGGCGGTCCTCGTACGCGGCGATCGCCCGACGTTCCCTCGCCGCGAGGGTCGACGCGCGCGCACGCTCGTCGACCGTGAAGACCATCGCCCGCTCGGGCGGGTCGAGGTAGAGGCCGACAAAGTCGGTGACCTTGTTGACGAACGTCATGCCGGGGTTCGGGCGGAACGTCTCCGCGGCCCGGCGCGGCTCGATCCCGTGCGCCTTCCAGACGCGCTGCACGGTCGTCTTGCTGACCCCGACCTGGCGAGCGAGGCTCCGGGCCGACCAGAAGTTCCCGGTCGGAGGCCGCCGGCCGAGGGTGCTCCGGACGATCACCTGGATCGTCGAGGTGGGGATCGAGGGCGGTCGACCGGACCGGGGGGCGTCCCGCTCGATCCCGGGAACCCGCTGCATGAGGAACCGCCGCCGCCATCGCGCGACCGTCCCGGCGTCGGTCCCGAGCTCGCCCGCGATCTCTCGGTCCGTCCTCCCCTCGGCGGCCCGGAGGACGAGGCGGGCGCGAAGCGCGAGCCGGGAAGGGGTCGCGGTCGAGCTCGCCAGGGCCTGCAGCCGGCCCTTCTCCCCGCGCAGCAAACGGACCTCGGGGGCCTTCCGCACGCGTGAGACACACCGTGCGGTGTCATAACAGGGTGTAGTTGCGGGTCTACCCAACACTTTATCCCACCATGCGGACCTTCTACAAATGACGCGGACGTCCGGCCCTCCCCCATACTCCCCCGGGGGTCCGCGTTCCTATCTTCCGGCGGGAGCGCTCGCGTCCGTTGCGAACTCCCGTTGCGGCGTCGGGCGGCACCCACGCGCGTGCTCCGTTCCGGGCCGGGGGCGGGGGTCCGCCGGTGTTGCGGGAGCCGGGGAACGACCCAGCCGTGGCCCCCGCGATGCGCGGAACTGCGGCCCCTAGGCTTCCGGCGGTCCGGTCGCGGCCGCGTGCCGAATCGTCCGACCGGTTCGCGGGCGGTCGTCCCGCAAATCCTGCGGAGAAAAACCGACCCCGTCGAGGCCGATGCGGAGCGAGCAGGGGCCGGGCCGCCCCGAGCTCCCTCAACGGCACCGCGGGAGGGCCGCGGTAAAACCCTATCCCTCGGCCGGGCCGTTCGGTCGCCCCAGGACCCGGATGGAGACGACCGCTCGGAGCCCGGACCCACCCCGCGACCTGGCAGGGACCCCGCGCGGGTCGGCTCTCGGGCGCCGCTCCCCTCAGGTCGTGGGTCCTCCGCTCCGGCTGCTCGAGTACCCGGCCGTCACGGTCACGAACCGCAACTTCGCGTCCGCCGACCTCGCGGCGTGGGACCGGTGCTACCTGTCGCCTCCGATGTCGACCCTGCTCGACCGGCCTCCCCTCGCGGAGGGCGACTTCGTCGAGGACGACAACCGCAGCGCGATCGACCCCGTCCCCGCCGCCACCCTGGACGGGCAGCCGTTCTTCCTGTCGGTGAAGGGCGTCGGCTCGGCGATCGACCCGTTCGCGCACCGGCCCCTCGACCGTGCGCGCGCCGCCGACCTCTCGGACGACCCTGACACGAAGGCCCGCCTCGCCGAGCCGGTCGCCGCGCCGGGCGGGCTCATCACCGGCGAGCTCTGGCTCCGCGGCTCGCCGTACGGGGGCCAGGGGCTCCCGCACGCGCTCACCGCCCTGAGGGTCTCCGAGCGCGCGGAGCTCACCGACCTGAACGGCTTTCGCATCGCCCCGGTCGTCAAGGTCGCCCTGTTGCCGCCGGAGCTCGAGCGGCGGCTGAGGTCGGTCTACTGGTACCGCCGCTATCGGGACCGCTTCGTCCAGGAGCTCCGGCTCGTGCCGTCCAACGTCCGGTTCTACTTCCACGGGCGGAAGACGGTCGGGAGCGACGTCGGCCACGTCTTCGACCTGTTCGGGATCGACTCGGCCGCGAAGGCGCACCGGTTCCAGACGAACTTCGTCCGCAGCGGCCTCGCCCTGCTGACGCTGTTCGCCCGGACGATGGAGTACGACCCGCGCAAGGACCGCTACCACGGGCTCGACTTCTGGGACGTCTGGCTCGACAAGGACGCGGTGATCGCGCCGGACGGGACCGCGTACTTCGTCGACCTCGAAGGGGTCGACGTCGTCCGGGTCGACGCGCTCGACGTCGGCGAGAAGCTCGACGACCAGATGTTCCGCTCGCTCTACGAGTTCATGTTCGCCTACGAGCAGATCGACGCCGAACGGGCCCGTCGGTTCGGGGAGGCGGGCAGTCGCCGTCGCCGGTTCGAAGCGCTCCTGGACGAGGCGCTGCGCGACGACCGCTACCTGCAGCTGAAGACGGAAGGACGCAGCGTCGTCCTCCGGCTGCGGGCCGGCCAGTCTGACGAACGGTTAAATTACGCGTTCCCGTTGGTCGACCACGCCCGTGGCGAACTGTAAGCAGGTCTGCGACTTCCTGCGGCAGGTCAGCACGCACCTGATCACCGCGCCGCTCCCCGACGCCGACGCGCAGCGCCTCGCCCAGTTGCAGCTGCTCCAGCTCTGCACCGCCGACGAGTACCGGGCGCTGGCGAACGAGATCGGCACCCTCGGCACGGTCCAAGCGGGGATCGCGGCGGAGAACGCCCAGCGGGCCGGGCTCGCGGCCGAGCTGGGCCGGGAGTACCAGCGCGACCACTCCGTCCTGTTCCACCTCCACGGGAAGGACGCCCAGGCGGCCGACCTCGACCAGGAGGAGAAGACCCGCGCCCAGTTCCAGACCGTCACCGCCGACCTCACCCAGAAGGAGCAGGCGTTCAACGCGCTGATGCGCAAGCGCGCGGCGTTCGACGGCCTGTTCGCCTGGGGCGACCGCTACGTCGGCCTGACGGCCGTCGGCGCGGTGGCGCTGCGGGACCTCACCGTCCGGCTCTACCGCTACGGCGACGCCGACTTCGAGACGTACCTCGCGTCGGCCCAGCGGGTCGACCAGGAGCTCACGGCGCTCGCGGTCGGGGGGGCGAACTACTTCCAGGGGCTCTCCGCCGGGATCCCGGGGGCCGACCGGGCGTACCTCTGGGCGATCGGGATCGGGCTCACGAAGGCGCAACCGAACCCGGCGGCGGGCGTTCCCCGATTCCTGGACGCCTACCGCGCGACGGGGAGCCTGTCCGGGAACCCCGAGAACCGCCTCATGTCGAGCGAGATCCTGGTCGCGATGCCCCAACCCCTGACGGAGGAGGTCCCTCCGCTCACCCAGCTCGTCCACGACGTCCGGGGGGCGGGCGTGCCGAAGGAGTCCGCGCTCGGTGTCGCGTCGATCGTGCTGTTCGGCCGGCGCGCCGACGGATCGTTCGCGACCGAGAACGTGCGACAGTACCTGCAGTACACGCGCTCGTACGAGACCGCCGCCCTGCTGGCGATCGACAACACGCCGGCCGACGCACTGCTGACGAAGTTCCGCACCCTCCGGGGGATGTTCGGGAGCTGGGGCTACGACTACTCGGAGGACACCGAGCTCTCGTCGGCGTACCTCGCCGTGTCGGAGAACGACCCGGCCCAGATCAGCTCGAAGCTCGCCATCCTCGCCCGGGGGCTCGCCGCCTACCTCCAGTACCCCCTCGTCGCGGCGGCGATCCTGGGATCGATCCCGACGCTCGAGGCGAACGAGGCGCTCAACCTGGTCGAGAAGGCCTACGGGATCGTCGGCTCGAAGGCGGCGGGGCTCTCCCAGACCGAGCTGATCTGCCTCGCGGTCCGGATGGTCCACGGGATCCGGAACGAGCTCGTCGGCACGCTCGACGCCACCGCGGCGCCGACCGCCGCGCAGCGGGTCGGCTACGGCTACGGCCCCCGGGTGTTCTTCCTCCCGGTCGTCATCGCGCACGGCGCCTACTACTCGACGTTCGGCGGGATCGGCGGGGTACATCCCGGGCACGTGCACGGGATGCCCGCGGGCTTCGGCGGAGCGGGCGTCGGCTGATGTTCCTCCGGCTCGCCGTGCTCGTCCTGCTCGTCCCGCTCCTGGCGGGGGCCGTTCCCACCGGCGTCCCGTCCGCGACCCCGGCGTTGACCCACGACGCCCCTCCGGTGGGGACGTCGTTCCGGTTCGCCCAGACGATCTCGGTCAACGGGGGTTTCGGCAACTACTCCGGCTACACCGTGACCAACACGGTCACCGGGTCCGTGACGATCACCGCCGTGAACGTCGGCTCGCCCGGGGTCGAGAACGCCACCTACTTCTACGCCGGCAACGACACGAGCAGCTCGAGCAACGGCGTGAGCTACCCGTGGACCGAGCAAGGCTGGTTCACGTTCTCCGTCGCCTCCCTCGACTACGTCCACGGTACCGACAACCAGACCGGCGACAACGGCTCCGAGGTCTGGTTCTACGTGAACGCGTCGCTCCCCGCCGGGTCGGCGATCGCGCCGCTGTTCACCGGGATGACGGTCGAGTCCCCGGACCTGAGCTACGCGCTCGACACCGCCGCAGGGACGAACGTCGCGACGATCTACGCGCAGGGGAACGGGACGTACACCCGGAACGACGATTACGGCCTGTTCAACGCGACGTACGTCTGGCGGATGTACTTCGACCCGACCTCCGGCTTCATCGTCGGCTACGACTACACCGAGGTCGACTCGAACGGCCGCGGGGACGGGTTCGTCTACACCGACAGCCTCGGCGTCACGAAGACGACGTACTCGCTGACGCCCTCGGGCTCCCCGCGGACGTACCCGGTGACGTTCACGGAGGCCGGCCTCCCGAGCGGGACGAGCTGGACCGTGACGTTCAACTCCGTCCCAGAGAGCAGCGCGACGAGCAGCGTCACCGTCTCGGCGGTCGCGAACGGGACCTACCTCTACACCGCGCGCCTCTCGGGCTACACCGTGAGCCCGACGACCGGCGTCCTCACGGTCCACGGCGCCCCGGCCGGGACCTCGCTGACGTTCGCCGCGTCGTCGTCGGGCTCCTCCTCGGGCGCGCTCGTCGTCGACCTCGTCGTCCTCCTCGTGTTCGTGGTCGTCGTGGTGGTCGTCATCGTGATCGTCGTCCGGCTGGCCCGCCGACGGCCCCGGCTGCCGAGGCATCCGATGGGCGGTCAGGTCCAGTACGGCCCCCCGCCGACGGGGCCGGCGCCGCCTCCGATCTCGCTCCGCCCGGCCGACCAACCCCAGATCCAGCAGGTCGTGGTGAAGGAGGTCGTCAAGGTGAACTGCCGGTACTGCGGTTCGCTGATCGACTCCACCGCGGAGAAGTGCCCGTTCTGCGGGGCTACCCGCTCGTAGGGATCGCCCCGGTGAACGCGGCGGCCGTTGCGCCGCCGGCCGGGCCCGGCCTCGGGTAGAGGAAGAGGCGTCCGTGGGGGAGCATCCCCGCTCCCTCGGCGATCGTGCGGGAGCCGACGTTCCGCTCCGAGATCTCGGAGATCGCCTGCTCGGCCCCGGCCTCGCGGGCGAAGAGGAGGCGGGCGAAGAGCAGGTCCGTGCCGATCCCCAAGCGGCGGTACTCCGGCCGCACGGTGAGCGAGTGGAGCCGGGCGTAGCGACCGACCACGAGCACCCAGGCCACCCCGACGAGCCGGCCATCGGCCTCGACCCCGAGACACGCCTCGCCGGCGTCCTGGGCCGCCGCCGGCCACCGTTCGGGGTAGCTGCCGTAGACCTCCCGAAGGAGCGGACCGACCCGGTCGAGCGCACGGCCTTGGACGACCTGGACCGGGTACCGGAACCGATGGGACGGGACCTCGCCGACGACCGTCGAGTGGACCTGGAACACCTCGCGGGACCGCGGGAGGTCGGCCTCGGCGTAGACCGCGGAGTCCACCGTGCCGGTCGTCACCGCCTCCGCCCAGGCGCCGGACCGGGCGAAGACCGATGCGGTCCGCTCCGTAGGGTCGGTCAGGACGAGGACCTCGACCGCTCCGTCCGCCTCGTGGACGAGCGCCTGTCCACCGGATCCGACCGTCTCCCGGGCGAAGCGGGAGAGGAACGGGTTGAACCGGGACGAGAGGTCGGCCCGACCGAGCTTAGGTCCGATCTCCTCGGCCCGGAGCGGGACCAGCGCGTCGACGTCGACCTCGCCGGACGTCGTCGCCCGCATCGGCGACCAGCCTGACCCCTTCGTCGGTCAAGAGGACGACGCCGGGCGCGACCCCCCATCGCCACCCTGCGGGGCGCGGGAGGCCGCTCTCGGGGGGGTCAGCTAACGCCCGTTCGTACGGCCCCAGAATGGTCCCGCGGTAAGTACTTCCCCGTCTACCGGGGAAAAGAGGCGCACGGCCGTGGCCTTGGAGATCCTCGCCCGGGATGGCGCTCGAGTGGGGGTGGCCCGATGGAAGGGCGCCGATGGATCCTCGTTCGGGTACTGATCCTGCTGCTCGCCGCGGGGCTCTGCGCGGTCACGCTGCTGTATCCGGGTAGCTACGTCGGCGGCACGGCACTGGCCCGCGGTCTCGTCGTGATGGTCGTCGCTAGTGGTGCCGTCCTCGCCGTTCGTGCGGTGCGCGGGGACCTCCCGCTCCTCACGCCGGCCCAATCGGAGTGGGTGCACGATTGGATCGGCGAACCCGAGACGAACGAACCGCCCAAGCCTTGCTGGCGGTGCGGTCGCCTGAACGCGTCGGACGCCAGCCGATGCGAAGGCTGCGACGCCTCACTGAGCTGACCGGTCCGGCCCGGTCCGCGACGGCGCTCGGCGATGGCGTCCCTGCGGCCGAGCCGTGCCACCGGCCGGAGCCCGGCGGCATCGGCCGGGGTCGAGCCTAAGGTTGAAGCGGGCAACCGCGCTCGTCGTTGGCGTGGGAGCGCCCGGGACCTACCCGACCGCCTCCCCGGGACCCTACGCCGGACCGTTCGGCCCTGGGGCCTCTCGGCGAGGCGGTCTCCGCTGGGCGTTCGTAGCCATCGGGGCCATGATCCTCGCCCTCGGTGTCGTCCTGATCCTGGTCGCGTTCGATCCCCCGGCGTTCGGTCTGGGGTACCGGTCGGTCTTCCCGTTCGGGGGCGGCATCCTCGGAGCGATCCTGATCCTGTGGGGGACGCTGCTCATCGTCCGCGCGGCGGCGCGCGTGGGCCGCCGGCGGTACGGCTATGAGGGTCCCCCCGGCCGCCGGTTCGACCCGGCGATCCTCGCGGCCAGGCAGCGCTACGCTCGAGGCGAGATCACTCGCGAGCAGTTCCAGCAGATCGTGACCGACCTGCGGGGCCCGCCGCGTGGACCGCTGCCCTGACGGGGCGCCCGGCCCGACGTCCCTTCCGGTCGCCGACCGCCCCGAGGCGTAACCGTCCACCCCAACGCGGTCCCGGGCCGCTCCCCCGGTATCCGCCGAGCTGCCCCCGTCCCCGGCGAGAAGCATGCGCGCTAAGTACGCGCTGGCGTGCCGGGAAACGTGTCGTCCGCTCCCCCGGTTTCCCTGGAGACGACGGTCGTCGTCCTCGTGCTCTTCATCGCGATCATCGCCCGGAGGACGTACCGGACGCTCACGGGAGCTCGCTACTCCCCGGCCAGGATGTTCGGGTTCGTCGGGTTCGCGCTCGCCTTCTTCGCCCTCTTCGTGGCGACGACGGTCTACGCAGCGCTCGGAACCTGGGGCCCGGTCGGATGGGCCCTCCTCGCCCCCGACGGGGCAACGACGTGCGTCGTCGCCGTCTACACCTACCCTCATGTCCGCCGCGTGGTCCGGTTCGAGCGTAGGGACGACGGGACAGCGTACTATCGACTCCCGTGGTTGGTCCCTGTGCTCTATCTCTCCCTCTATACGGCCCGCCTCGTCGTGGAGGTCGTCGTCTTCGGGGTCTCGTCGCTCTCCTCGCCGTCGTTCCCGAGCTCGCTCCCGCAGGGCGTGCTCGTCATCGCCGCCGCGTTCGACGTTCTCTACGCCGTGAGCCTCGGGCTCCTCTTCGGGAGGGCGCTCGGGGTACGCCGCGCGTTCCTGGACGGGGCTCCCGGAGCGACGACGGCGCGCGGCGGCGAGGGTCAGCCCCTCTCTTAGGTTCCCGCGAGAGGCGGGCCGGCATGCCGCCGAGTCAGCGCCGAGGTTCTCGGGGCGCGCGGCTCCCGCCCGAGTGGACCGCAGGGCGGGCCGACGAGGGAGCGGGATAGGCCACGCCCTGGGAACCTAGACCTCGGAGCGCCCACGCCGTCGACCACGGAGGTCGAGGTCCGATGCGCCCGACTGAGGCGTTAAAGCATGACCAAGGGCTGTGGGCCGCCTGAAGGTCGACGATGGTCGACGCGTGCTACATCTGCCGGAGGACCCAGGCGGACCTCGACCGGCTCAACGAGGAGGCGCGCACCCGGGCCTACCTCTCGTACTTCAGCAACGTCCGCACCCAGATCGAGGAGCAGCAACGGCGGATCGCCTTCCTCCAACGGCTCCAGGACGAGGAGAGCTCCGACGCTCACTTCCGGATCGCGGCGCAGCAGGTCTTCGGGGACCCGGGCGCCTACCAGAAGCTCATGCCGTGGATCGAGACGCTGATGGAGATCGCCGATGCCGAGGGCGGCCGGACCGACGTGCGCGGTTCCATCGGCGAGCTGGTCGTCGCCCTGCTCGAGAAGGAGCGGGCGAGGACCGCACGGATGGAGGACGGACTGAGCCGTCTGCGGGGAGGGTTCGCGACGGGAACGCACTCTCCGTTCGCGCTGCAAGCGGTCACCCATGCGTTCCCCGTCGACTGGCCCGCGGAGGCGGAGGGGTTCTCCTGGAAGGCGAGCCAGGCAAGCGACCGGGAGCCGCTCCGGCGCGGCGGGGAAGGCTCGAAGCCCACGATCGAGGCCCGGCTGCACATCTGCACGGCGTGCCGGGCCCTCACCGCGGGACCGTAGGAGGCGAGCGGCCGCCCCCGAGGCGGCCGTAAGGCCGCCCGAGCCGGGTCGAGGTCCCCGGGGCTCGGAGCCGGGGAACCCGAGCTTCTTTCCCACGGGGTCAACCGCCGAAAAGGGAACGGTCTTAACCTCGCAACCTAACGGCGAAGCAACCCGTCGACGCGGGGGTGTAGGTGGTTATGGTCGGAATTGCAGGTTGCCCGACGTGCGATACCGGAGCCATCGCCTGGGTCGTCGCCGCGACGGCGCTCGTGATGATCATGACCCCGGGGCTGGGGTTCTTCTACGGCGGCCTCGTCCGCCGGAAGAACCTCGTCTCCACGATCGTCCAATGCATGGCGATCTTCGCGGTCGTCAGCCTCGCCTGGGCCGTCTGGGGCTACACGATGGCGTTCGGGCCGTCGGTCCTGAACGGGTTCATCGGGAACTTCCAGTTCTTCGCGCTCAACGGCGTCGGCACCGCCGCGAACCCGGCGTACTCGAACCTGATCCCGGCGCTCCTCTACTTCGCCTTCCAGCTGAAGTTCGCGGCGATCACGCCCGCGCTCATCGTCGGCGCGTTCGCCGGCCGCATCCGGTTCAAGGCGCTGCTCATCTTCATCCTCGCCTGGGTGACGTTCATCTACTTCCCGGTCGCGCACTGGATCTGGGGGGACGGGGGCTGGCTCCACACGATGGGGGTGGAGGACTTCGCCGGCGGGATGGTCGTGCACACGACCGCCGGGGTGAGCGCCCTCGCGGCCGCCCTCGTCATCGGACGGGGGGTGGACTTCGGGAAGGAGAGCCGACCGAACAACGTCCCGTACGTGATCCTCGGAACAGCGATCCTCTGGTTCGGCTGGTTCGGGTTCAACGCGGGCAGCGCGCTGGCGGCCGACGGGGTCGCGGTCAACGCCCTCGTCACGACCAACCTCGCGGCGGCGGCCGCCGGCGTCAGCTGGATGCTCGTCGACTGGTTCAAGAAGGGCAAGCCGTCGGCGGTCGGGATGTGCGTCGGCTTCGTTTGCGGACTCGCGGCGGTGACGCCCGCCTCGGGCTTCGTCGGCCCGGGGTTCGCGATGGTGATCGGCATCGCCGCCGGGGTCGGATGCAACTTCGTCGCCAGCTGGCGCGCGCGGACGAAGCTGGACGACTCCCTCGACGTCTTCGCCTGCCACGGGGTCGGCGGCATGTGGGGGACGGTCGCGACCGGGCTGTTCGCCTCGACCGCGATCAACGCCGCCGGCTCGAACGGGCTCGTCTACGGCAACCCGCACTTCGCCCTGCTGCAGATGTTCGCGGTCGCGGTCGTCGCGACGTTCGCGTTCGTCGGCACGTTCGTGATCCTCCACGTCATCAATTTCTTCACGCCGCTCCGCACGAGCTCCGAGGAGGAGAAGGCGGGCCTGGACGAGGTCCACTTCGGCGAGGAAGCGTACTACCCGGCGGCGGAGTGAGCCCGACCGACGCTGCTGCCCACCACGACCTCGCCGGCCCAGGTCTCGACGGCGACGGGCCGGTAGCTCCGCGGGTCGCCTATGCCGTCGTGGGTGTCCCGCGACAGTACCGACGCGCGGAAGGGCTCGACTAGGGGGGGTGAACGATTCTCTGCCGGGGGAGGTCGCGGATCGGCCCGTTCCCTCTCCCGGAGAGATAAAGGCTCGGGCTTACTCGTTCACCTACTAAAAGCCCGCCCCGCACTCCAGCGGGCGCCGGTGCTCCGCTAGCATCCTATACTTAATGGTGGTTGCGCCGGCGATGTCGCCGTCTAAACGCCAGTGGAGAGAACTGTGGGCCCTGCCGGCCGTGCTCGCGATCTGCGCCCTGATGGTCGTTCCCGCGAGCGCGCTGCTGCAGTCGCCGGCCGCTGCCCATGGCGGCTCGGTGCTCGGCCCGACCGCCGTGCCCGGGAGCCACGGCAGTCCGATCGTCGCCCCCTCGTCCGCCCGTGCGTCGCAGACGCCGAGCGCGACCTCGACGCCCGCCGGGGCCGGCTACGTCTCGGCGTTGGACCACTCCGCTACGACGCTTCAGACGAGCGGGGGAAACCCCGCCACGGTGTCGATGCTCCAGGACGTCGCGTCGGCCGTCCAGAGCGGGGCCGTGAGCCCGTTCGCGGCGCGCCTGCCGAGCAACATCTTGGCCTCGGCGAAGGCGACCGACCCGATCGACGCGCTCACCAACCAGGGTCCGTCGTCGATGGGTATCTCCGACCTGGGCCTCAACAACAGCTCCACGACCCATGAGCTGAACCGTTACCTGTTGAACGAATCGGCCGTCCGCGGCAACGCGACCCTCACGTCGTACAACGCGAGCTCCGGGAGCTTCTACGAGGCGTCCTCCCCGCTGTTCCAGAACAACACCACGGCGAACAGCCCGGGCAGCCCCTACGACTCCGGCCTCCAGCTCAACACCGTCCTCTCGAACGTCACCTATCCCCTGACTGGCGGGATCACGTACAACGTCGGCGAGTTCTGGACCCAGAACGTGCTCCTGTTCGTCGGCAACCACCTCCAACTGCTCGACAACGTCTGGAACATGTCGGGGACGACCTCGCCCACGACCACCTTGAGGATCGGAACCCTCTGGTCGTACGACGGAGTGAACGGCTACAAGGGGATCCTCCTCCCCCAGTCCGAGGGCGGATTCTACTACGACTACGGACCGAAGATCCCGTTGACGTACCCGCTCTCGATCCAGCTGACGAACAACGCCACGGTCAACGCGACGACCGGCCGTGACATGGTCCTCTTCCAGTACGACGTCAAGGAAGCGGCGAAGACCTACACGGGGACCTACGACACGGTGATCTTCAACTCCCCGGTGAACTCGACCAAGTCCTGGAAGACCAACCACGGCGCCGGCGACCCCGTCTTCCGGATCGACGGCCTCCAGGGGGGCGTGACCCCGGGCGGCGCGTTCTACGACTCGGAGTTCGTCTTCTGCGGCCCGGGGGCCGGCTCGAACTCGGTGATCAACAGCGCGTCGGGAACCCTGTCGTTGGCCTACAGCAATGCGACGGTACCGAACTGGCATGCTCCGCCGTCCGCCTACGACTACGGCGTCGACACCGGCGAGAGCGTCATCGGCCTCGCCGAAACGTGGGCGACCAACCACACGGCGAGCGTGGCCGGCGGCCCCTCGCTGCTCTATGGGCTCTGGGGCGCCCCCACGGTGGCGACCCCCGCGGGTCCGACGGTACCGTTCGCCCTCCCCGCCGAGCAGGCGGCGGTTGGGGCGTTCGAGTTCAGCTCGACCGCAAGCCCGGACTACGCGTTCACCTTCATCGGTTGGGGGACCGCTGCGACGCCGACCTGGGCGACCACGTTCCACCCCGCCTACGCTCCGGCCAACGCCGCGGGGATCGTCACAACGTTCCTTCCGCCGAGCCTGCCCTCGACGACGGCGCCGGGCAGCGTGGCGGTCACCAACTACGGGGTCGAGGGGTTCGCGGACGGATACCAGGCGTTGAACAGCACGATCACGTTCGGCAAGACCAACCAGCTCAGCTACAAGGTCACGCTGACGGCCCGGACCGCGGGCTGCAAGCCGTGCTTCATCAACCCCGCGCCGATCTACATCAACGGGCCAGCGCAGGCGTCTGCGATCGTCACGGACCTCGGCGTCTCGAGCGCGAAGGTCCCGACGCTGGAGAACCTGTACCTGAGCCTCGATCCGGTCGTGGGCTCCCCCGGCCCGGTGGCGGCGACGTTCGACCTGTTGAACGACCTCGGCTACCCCACGTTCAGCCTGGTCTCCATCGTGAACCTCACGACGGAGATCGTGGTCTACAACGTCATCCAGGGGGCGAACAACGGCGGGGCCCGCATCTACTTCGGGTACCCCAACGGTGAGAGCTTCCTCGGGGTCGAGTTCGTCGCCAACACCACGAACACCGCGAAGCCGGACCAGCAGTACGTCGACTACGGCGGGACGGACGACGTCTTCTCGAACCTCACGCTGGATTGCTGGGGGGTCGACGGTGGGTGCGCCGCAGGTGCGATCTCGCTTTGGGACACCACGGGCGTCACGGCGCTCAACATCTCGACGTTCCACGGTCCGGGAGCGATCTGGGCGTCGACGACCGCCGGCACCAGCGTCAAGCAGGTGGTCGGCAACGACGGTACCGCGCTCGCCCTGCTCGACTCGACCGGAGCGGTCGGGTTCAACCTCTCGGGCATCGACAACGGGGCGGCGGTCAACGACTCCGGGAGCACCGGAGCGTCGTTCACCTACCTCAACGCGAGCCACGATGGGGCCGGGGTCTACGGGTTCTGGGGCAACGGCACGACCGTCAAGGACCTGCGGGCCAACGACTTCGCCACGGGGATCGACACCTACGGAGGGATCGGCCTTACCGTCACCAACGTCTGGGTCAACGACTCGTCCGCCGGGGTCTGGGCCTACCTCGCGAGCAAGACGACGGTCACCAACGCGAGCGGCTGGAACCGCTCGGAGTTGGTCACCCTGCTCAACGGCTCGGCCGCGACGATCACCAACCAGCACGTGAACCGGTCGAGCGGGGACTACTTCAGCGACACGTTCGCGACCGCGACGGTCACCGACACGGTCGCGACGAACGAGTCGAGCGGGGCCGAGGTCGACAACGCGACCGGCATCACGTTCTCGACCGTTTCCGCGAACCGCTCGAACGGTGTTTGGGTCAACAACACCGTGGGCGCGGCCGTGAGCGTGACCGGCGTGACGGCGACGCTGTACTCCACCGGGGTCAACGTCCGTAACGCGACCGGGGTAACGGTGACGACCGTCACGGTGAAGAACGAGTCGACCGGGGTCTACGTCTACGGGCAATCGGGGGACGTCACCGTCTCGGGGGTCACCGCATCGATCTACTCGGTCGGGGTGAACGTCTCGGGCGACGGTCCGGAGTACGAGGCCACCGACGTTTCGATCTCGGGCGTGACCGCGACCGGCGCTTCGGTCGCCGCGTACGTGGACTACGCGACGGCGACCACGGTCTCGAGCGTGACGGTCTCTAACGAGACGATCGGCGTGATCGTCTTCGACACGATCGCGACGACCATCACCGGCGTCACCGCGACGAACAAGACGCTCGGAACGCTCTTCTCGCCGTGGTACCTCTACCTCTACGGGCCGTACGCCGCGGTCGACTCGTACTACAACGCGGAGCTGAAGGCCAGCGACATCACGACGACAATGTACCCCGCGGCGCTCTTCGACGTGGAGTCGAGCGGCATGCAGGTGAGCTCGGTGACCGCGAGCCACGGGCAGTTCGCGATCGCCCTCAACGACACCTCCTACAGCTTCTTCACGGGGATCAACGCCCCGAACGACTGGCAGGGGGTGAGCCTCGCCGAGGACGCCTACGACAACACCATCAGCAACAGCCAGTTCACCAACGACACGAGCTACGGCGTAGCGATCTACTACGGCTCCGAAGACAACGTGGTGTACGGCAACGAGTTCGTCGACGACAACGGGGCGACCGGCACCTACAACGCGGGCCACCTGCAGGCGTCCGCGGGTGAGTACAACTACTTCTACATCTGCACGAACTCGCCCTGCACGACCGGCGAGGGGAACTTCTGGTCGGACTGGCACGCCCAGAACCCGAACGGCTCGCTCAAGCCGTACGTGGTCGCGGGCGGGGCCGTCGACGAGTTCCCGACCACGATGACGACGACGCCGAGCTCCACGGGCAGCGAGTACGCCGTGGTCGCGATCGCGATGGCGCTGATCGCCGTGTTCGTCGCGGTGACGGCGGTCCTCGCGATGCGCATGCGCAAGGGCGGCAAGAGCGCGACGTCGCCCCCGGTGGCGTGGACCTCCCCCTCCGGCGGAACGGGAGGCTCCGGAGGCGCGGGCGGGCCCGGCACGAACACCTGGAGCGAAGGGACGGGAGGCAAGCCCCCGGCCTCGTAGGGACGGTACGACGCAAGGCGAACCTATTCCGGCCCCCGGGTCGGTCCGACCCGGGGGCGTTCCTTCTTGCGGTCCGCGGGGCCTTCGGAACCTCCCGCTTTTCTTCCCCTGGGGTCTCTCGGGGTCGATGGCGTCGACGGACCGGTGCGAGCTGCACGACGCCGCGATCGTCGTCGGGACCGGCGACTCCGAGGCGCTGCTCCGGCTTGCCCACAGTCCGATCGGCGACGAGTGCCACCAGTGCGGGGTCTGCCGCTGGGCCCGGACGTACATCGAGCGACGGCTCGCCGAGCGGGGCGGTCGGGCGCTTCCGTCCTCCGAGAGCGCGGACGCGGCCTGGCACGAGCTCCAAGGGGCGCTCGTCGAGGTCCGGTCGTCGATGCGCAAGGCGCGGTAGGCTCGGGGCGCAGGGCGGTCCTCGCGCACCGCTCCCCCGTTCGCCGGGGAACGGCCGCGGGCCTCCGGGGGACCCCGCCGCAGTGGGCTGCGGTCCGGCCGCTACTTCTTCGGCGTGAACGTCACGGTGACCGAGAAGTTGGCGCCGGAGACCACGAGCGGCGACGGCGGGGACGCGTGGACCCGGTATCCGGCCTCCTTGCCGACCGTGAAGGCGTACGACCCGTTCTCCTTGACGAAGACCAGGAACCCGTTGGCCGGGGCCGACTCCGTGAGCCCCCCTAGGGTGACCGACCAGCCGCCGGAGGCGAGGCCGGACTGGTAGAACGTGATGCCGTACGCCGGCTGGAACGTGACCGAGACCTTCAGGTCCGCGACGGGAGCGACGGACCCCGTGGCGGGGACCATCTTCCCCTTGACCTCCTCGAACGGCAGGTTGTCGCCGTCCGGAAGGGCGGTGTAGGCGTAGCCTACGGGGAACTTCTTCCCCACGCCCGTCAGGTCGCCGACGGTGATCGAGCGGGCCCCGCACATCCCGAGGACGCTGAACTGGAGGCACCAGACCCCCACGAGACCGGAGGAGTTCTCCCCGGGGAACCCTTGGGCCACGAACGTCACCTCGACCGAGGGTCCCGCGCCGAAGGAGAGCTCGACCGAGCGGCTCCCCGCGACCTTGAGCGTCCCGCTCGGGGGGACGCTCCCGGAGATCCAGCGGTAGCCGTTCGGGTCCAGGAGGAGGTACGGGTATTTTCCGTTCGGAACGTAGATCGTCCGCGGGGTCCCGTTGAGCGTGACGTTGTCCAGGAGGTAGCCGAGGAACAGGCCGGTGTACGTGGTGTTGGAGAGCTCGAACCGGGCCGCGACGCCGGCCGGGAGCCCGGAGGTCGAGATCGTGACCGATCGCAGCGCGAACGGGATCAAGGGCGCGTCATCGCCCCCGGGGTAGATCGCCGGGGCGCCGTAGCCGGACTCGGTGAACGGGAGCGTGCCGTACGGGTTGGTGACGAGCCCGTAGTCCCACCAGAAGTTCCCTCCCTGCCAGGACGTGCCGAGGATGCTGCCGTAGAGCGGGATCGACGGGAAGCCGGAGGCGTAGTGCTTCTGGGAGGCCGGCTGGACCGTGACGTTCCACCGGTCGTTCGCGAACAGCTCGGCGAAGCCGCTGTACAGGTTCTCGTTGAGGAGGACCGCGTCCAGGCCGAAGTACGGCAGGCCGCCCGAGAAGAGCGCCCCCACGGTCCCCGGGACGAACCGATTGTTGTAGACGAGGTCGTTCGGCTCGGCGAGGAGGAGAGCGACCCCGCCGATATAGTCGGTGTCGCCGTGGTACCCCGAGATCTGGAACGTGTCGCCCCAGACGGTGTTGTTCCCCCCGCCGACGTTCAGCGGTCCGGTGAACGTCCCCCCGCTGAAGAACGTCGCCCCGCCCGCACCCCAGCCCACGAACGTGCATCCGGCCACGAGGTTCCCGGACGACTCGTAGAAGACGACCGCGGCGTCCGTCACCTCCTGGTACGGGCTGTCGAACCACCCCCCGACGTCCGAGGCGTCCACCAACGCCACCCCGCTGACCTGGTCGAACCAGAACGGCGGGTCGTTCGTCTGGGGCAGGTACGGCCCGGGCGAGGCGAAGTCGTTCGTCTCCGTGCTGAAGTTCGAGGGCCGGAGGATCTCGGTCGAAACGTTCGTTCTGTCGAACAGGATCGCCGGGTAGACCGGGTACGCGTAATCGTTGTAGATCCCGAACGCCGGCCCGATCGGCCCGGGCTGGACGTTCTCGAGGACGTACGGCTGCGTCGGGGTCCCGGCCCCGGAGGTCGAGACGCCCGCGACCTGGGCGTTCGACCAGAGCCAAATCGGGGTGTAGATCCCCACGGAGCGGTTGACGGCCAACGTGACGTTGACGGTCAGGGGCCGGTCGACGTCGAGGGTGGTGTTGACGCTCGCGTAGCCGGAGAGCTCCGTGTCGAGGGTGTAGTTGCCGGGGGCGAGCCAGAACGTCGAGGTGGTGAGCGTTGGCCCGATCGACGGCTCCGGGACGAGCCGGGGCGGCGGTGACCCCGGCCGGACCGCCGTCGGCTGGAACGACCAGGTGTCCGAGAGGAACGGCCCATCGGGACCGGTCGTGCCTCCGACCAGAAGATCGTAGCCGTCCCGCGCGTCGTCGACGACGAGCACCGCGTACCGGGGCACCGGGGAGCCCGGGGCCCCGCTCGCGCTGAACAGCTGCCAGCTCCCGTCAGCGTAGGCGAAGATGTCCCCGCCCGGGGACGCGCAGCTCCCGTTGCCGCCGGAGAGGTTCTCCTGGGCCTCGTAGTAGTAGGTCGTGTGGGTCCCGACGTCGTACCAGGCGCTCCCCTCGCCGGCGGGCGGGACCGTGCCCGTCGGGGCGAGCTCCGTCCAATGCCCGCCAGCGAACTTCCATTCGTCCGGATAGCCGAACGGGCACGGGACGCTCGTCTGCGTCGTGCTCGCGCCGCCGACGAGGACGACGTAACCGTCGCTCGCGTCGTACGCGGCGCTCGCCTCGATCCTCGCCGGAGGAGCGGCGCCCGCGCTCGTCGTGACGTTGGTCCATTGCCCGGCACGGAAGGTCCAGGTGTCGTTGTAGAGGTCCCAGGGGCTGCGTAGGGTCCCGATGCCCCCGCCGAACAGCACCACCTCGGAGTCGGCCGCGTCATACGCCATCGCGAAGTACCCGCGCGGGGACGGGGCACGCGCCGGATGGAGCTGGTGCCATCCCGTGACATTGAACATCCAGGTGTCGTTGAGGAACTGGCTCGCGTTCGTGGTGGTGCTGCTCCCCACGGCCTTCCCGCCGAAGAGCAGCAGGTACCCGTCGGCGGCATCGTACACGAGGCCTCCTCCGAACCGGCCCGGTGGGGTGAACGACCCTAACCAGCCCTCGGACCATTTTCCGGAGGCGAACGTGGTCGTGTAGCCCTCGACCCCGGAGTACGGGCTCCACCCGCCGAACAGCACGGTCTCGTGGAGGGCGGGGTCGTACGCCTCCTGGTACTGCGCCACCGGGCCCAGGGGGAAGCCCGCGGTCGAGGTCAGGTTCGCCCACGGGGTGACGACGACCGGCGTCACGACCTGGAAGGCGTTCGTGGGGTTGCTGTGGATCGTGACCGGGTACGACCCTTCCGGTCCGGAAGCGTTCCACAGCCCGCCGAGGAACGTCGGCCCGGTCGCCATCGTGCCGTAGGTGGCCAGCCCCTCAGGACCGCCCGGACCGCTGCTCCAGCCGATCGTCGCCCCGGTGGCCGTCTCCCCCGTCTCGCCTCCGTAGTTGAACGCCGAGGGGACCGAGACGTATCCCCCCGAGCCCCCGTCCGCCGTGGCGTTCCAGATCGCCAACCCGAGCTCGGCGCCCGCGGCGACCAGGTCCGCCTGGCTTCCGGCTCCCGGCCCGCCGAAGTCGAGCTCGAAGTCGTTGGTGAGTCCCTCCGGGTCGTACTGGCGTCCGTCGGCGGTGAAGTTCGCCGAGGAGGAGGCTGAGGAGCCGTTCGCGGCGGTCGAGTTGAAGATCACGTAGTCGTACGGCTCCGTGAACTGCTCTCCCGGACCGACCAGTTGAACGGTGAAGTTGACCGCGTCCCGGCCGCCGACGACGGACGAGTTGAGGAAAAGGCTCAGGTTGAACGGGTAGGTGATCGGCGTCGGGATCGCCAGCGTCGCCTCGTAGACCGTGCCCGCCACCACGACGCCGTCCGGTCCGTGCTCGTAGACCGCCGAGTTGAGGGAGAACCTCCCCGAGAAGTTCCATAGGTTCGTGACGAGGACCATCGTGTCGGTGCTCGGGTAGTACTCCACGACGTTCTGGGCCCAGAACTCGTACGGGGTGGTCGACGATCCGTTCGTCACGCCGGTCTGACCGAAGAGGTCGACCCCGGTGAGCACGGCGTTGAGCTGGATGCCGAACGCGTCGGGAGTGTCCAGGTCGAGGTCGAGGGGCACGATGCCGGTGGCGTTCGTGTCCACGGTCCCGCGGACGCTCGTCGTGCCTTGGACGGACGGGAGGAGGGACTCACCGGGCCCCGAGGAGAGCCCGTAGTCGGCGAGGCCGATCGGTGCGGGAATGCCGGAGTACAGCGGCAGGACGGTCCCGATGGCCTCCGAGCGGGCGAGCTGGGCCGGCGTCGCGGAGCCCCTCGGCAGGAAGATAGAGCTCGGGCAGACCCCCTCCGACGGCGCGGCCTTGAGCACGGCGGCGACGCCGGGAGGGAGCGACGCAGCCGCCCCCTCGGCGGGCGCGACGGAGGACGCGGCCGGGTCCGCGCTCAGGAGCCCGTTCGGCGTGAGGCCCACGTCGCCACCTGAGGGGCGGCCCACCTCGGCCCGGGCGGACGGAGGTCCTGCGTCCCTCGCGACACAAGGCTGCGCCGGGAGGGAGACGTCCTGGTGCGTCCCTGGGGGCAGCGCGGCCCCCGGGGAATACTCCGGTGGAGGTGCTGCCGGCTCCCCGAGGTTCCCCGGTGCGGGAACGAGGGTGGCGCTCGGCGCCGATCCTGGGACGGGTCGTGCCGGGCCGGCTACCGCGAGCAGGACGGACGAAACGAGGAGGACAACGGCCGCCGTGGCCGCGAGACCGCGGTACATACCAACCGGATCACCGGGCGGGGGATGCCGGCAGCGGTCTTATCTGTTGACTCTTGAGGTAAACCTGCGTTCTAAATCGTCCCTCTACGCCCCGAGCAGGTTCCGTCGCTCCTCGACGGGCGGCCCGCTATCTTCCGGCTCGGAGGTCGTCCGGTCCTCTTCTGTCGAGGCGGCGGGCTCACCGTCTCGCCGAGCCCGGGGCGAGCACCGGACGCCGGTGCCGGGGTGAAGAGGCTCACTTCGCCCCTGGCCTCTCGGCGGCCGGATCCCCCGCTCTCGGACCGGAGGAGGGGGTGCGCCGGGCCGCAGAGGAGCGCTCTCCCCGCCGAGGGGAACGCCCGCCGACCCTGCCACACGCTCTCACGGACGCACCGTAATGAGCGCTCCGGGTCGTCGGGCGAGGTCCGGGGTGGTTTCGATGGCGACGTTCGATGCTACCGGCACGCTGTTCGTCCTGGCGGCAACCGCCCTCGTGATGTTCATGACGCCCGGGTTGGCGTTCTTCTACGCCGGGCTGGTCGGGCAGAAGAACGCGATCTCGATCATGATGCAGAGCTTCGCCGCGCTCGGCGTGACGACGCTCCTGTGGATCGCCGTCGGCTACTCGCTCTGCTTCAGCGGGGACGTCTACGGGGTCATCGGCAACCTGCACCAGGCGTTCCTGCTGAACGTCAGCTCGACGACCCCCTCGCCGGTGAGCAGCGGGATCCCGCTCTACGCGTTCTTCGCTTACGAGATGATGGTCGTGATCATCACCCCGCCGCTGATCACGGGGGCGTTCACGAACCGCGTCCGGTTCGGGGCCTACGTCGTCTTCCTCGTCGCCTGGCAGCTGTTCGTCTACTACCCGATCGCGCACATGGTCTGGGGGGGAGGGCTGCTGGAGCACTGGGGGGTGCTCGACTTCGGCGGAGGGATCGTCGTCCACGCGATCGCCGGGATGAGCGCGCTCGCCTCGGTCCTGTACCTGGGGAGCCGTTACATCCGGGACAAGCCCCAGAACCTCTACATGGCCGGGATCGGGATGGCGATCCTCTGGTTCGGGTGGTTCGGCTTCACCTCCGGGAACGCCTGGGGGGTCAACGCCGTCGCGGTCGTCGCGTTCGTCAACACCGCGATCGCCGGCGGGATCGCGAGCTTCGTCTGGATGCTGATGGACTGGGGCCTCGAGGGCAAGCCGAAGTTCCTCGGGTTCCTCACCGGCGGCCTCGCGGGCCTCGTGGTGATCACGCCGGCCGCGGGGTTCGTCTCGCCGGGAGCCGCGATGTTGTTCGGCCTCGGGGCCGGGATCGTCTGCTACCTCGCCATCGCGTTCAAGAACCGTCGCCATTGGGACGACGCGCTGGACGTCTGGGGCGTCCACGGAGTCGGAGGGGTCCTCGGCATCCTGCTGCTCGGGGTCTTCGCCTCGCTCGCGATCAACCCCGCGGGAGCGAACGGCCTCTACTTCGGGGGGGCGGCGTTCCTGGGTAAGGAGGCGGCGGCCGTGACGTTCGCGGCAGGCTACGCCTTTGCCGTGACCTACCTGATCCTGTTCGCCATCGACCGCCTGATGGGGGTCCGGGTCCCGAAGGAGGTCGAGGTGACCGGCCTCGACCAGGCGCTCCACGGGGAGCTCGTCTACGGCGAGTAGACCGACGCTTGACCGACGCGGGCCCGGGTCGCCAACGAGGAGACCCGGGTCGCGACGCTACCGGTAGCGGCCGGCCCGCGCGATCCCGTTAGCAAGCGGGGCAGCGGCAGCAGCCCCCGAGGTCGAAACGCCGGTCCTCGTGCTTCGCGTCCACGTTCCAGCATACGTCGCAACGCGAGCCGCCCGCGAGGCAGTCGTGCCAGCGGATGCCGTGCTCGTTGAGGAGGCGACGTCGGCGGCGCAGGAACTCCTCCGACGAGCGGTGCGCGACGGCGCCCAGCAGGAGATGGGCTCCGTAGAGCAGCCCGGCACATGCGCCGACGAGGAGCGCGAGGTCGACCGCGGCGGTCCCGGTGGTCACCGGAAGGCCGTTCCACCCCACCACTCCGGCCCAGAACGCCACGCCGAGGCCGACGAGGCCGACCTCGCGATACCGGTCGTAGCGAGGCAGGTCGAGGAGGGTCAGCACCGGGACGGCCGACGACGACGCGGAGGTTCCCCCCGACGCGGGGCCGGCGGGCGGGGCCGGGATTGCTCCGCGGGCCGCCGCCGCCAGGAAGTAGTCGAGCGCCGCGTCGGACCCGATCGACCGGATGACGCCCTGCGCCCGAAGCACGGCCTCGCTCGTGAGCGTGGCTACCGAGTTCGAGCTGGAGATCGCGCGGAAGTACTCGCGGGCGGCCCCCTTGCCGATGGACGCGGCGAAGTCTAGGACGGGCTCCGCCGTAAGACGGGCCGCCGAACCGGTCTGCCGGATCGCTCGAAAGTACTCCTGGGCGAGCGGGCCCGCGCGCGCTTCGGCGAACCGGAGGACCCGGTCGGAGGTCAGCTCGTCCACGGCCTTCGTCTCTCGGATCGTGCGGAACAGCTCCTGCGCGGCGCCGTTCCCTATCGCCCTCGCCGCGGCCAGGACCCGGTCGTCCGTGAGCTTCGGGACCGCGCGGGTCTCCCAGCAGGCGCCGAAGAACTCGACGGCCGCCTCGCTGCCTACCGCCCGGGCGAAGGCGAGGACCCGGTCGTCGGTGAGCTGCCCCGCCGCCTTCGTCTCGCGGAGGGCGAGGAAGTACTCGACCGTCGCTTGGCTGTCCATGGAGCGGAAGAACTCGGTCGACCGGAGCAGTCGCTCGCTCGTGAGCTCCCCGACCGCCTTCGTCCCCCAGATCGCCCAGAAGTACCACTCGGCCGTGTGAGGGTCGACCGCCCCCGCGAACTCCAGCACCCGCGGGCTCGTGAGCTCGGCCACCCGTCCGGTCTCCCGGATCGCGCGGAAGTAGTCCTGGGCCGCGGATCGGCCGATCGAAGCGACGAAGGCGGCGATCGCCTCCAGGCGGCTCGACCACTCGGCTCCCTCGGCCGAAGTGCGGCTGACATGAGAGAGGATCTCCCGGAGCTCGTCCGGGCCGCATCCTGCCCTTTGTAGCGCTCGTATCGCTCGGGTGTCCCTACGACGAGAGCGGGACGAGCGCGGTCCGCCCGCCAAGAACGCACCTGCCGGGGTGTTCAGGGGGGGTCGGGACGATAAGAGTTCCGTGAATTCCCCTCTCCAGGGGCCCGCTCGCAAACGATTATCGGCGCCGCCGAGCTCGGTCCCGTGTGTCCGCGGCGGGGCGGCTCGTCGCCGTCGTCCTCGTCGCGGCCCTGGCCGTCTCATCCCTGCTGACGGTCCCGTCCGGGCGGTTGCCCGAGACCGGGGGGACCCCCGACAGCGGGACAAGTCGCTCCGTGGACGGCTCACCCAACACCACCCAGGTCGACCAAGGGCCCACCGTACCGACGGACGGAACGACCGCACCCACCGGGGAGAGCGTGGTGGAGCGGTCGTTCACGACGGGGTCCTGCCGTCCTGGGCTCCCGCCGGCCGAGGCGGCGCTGTCAACGGGGGCGGGGACCGCGGTCCCTAGGAAGGGGGACGCGCCCTCCGGGTCCCTCCCCGCGGCCGCGTCCGTCCCACCCGAGATCCCGGGCTCGGACGACCCCGCGCTCGCGTCCGCGATCGCGACGGCGCGAGCGAGCGGGATCTGTCCGGGGGCGCTGTTCCTCCCGCGGGCCGGCGCGTCGCCCGCCGAGGTCGCCCGAACCGCAGCCACCGGCTCGGTGGTCCCCCCGTACCAGGGGATACCGGCGCCGGTCGGCATCGCCGACTACGGGATCTCCGAGGGGGCCAAAGGGTCGGTCGTCCCCTCGGTGCTCAACACCACCCGCCTCCGCGGTTCCGTCGACGCGAACGCGACCGGCATCCGGTCGTTCCAGCCCGACAGCGGG
>Ga0187772_10000075_pt1 | contig 36768 bp, 24 predicted proteins | sample 0116_SJ02_MP15_2_FD_133137 | JGI IMG/M metagenome (GOLD analysis project Ga0187772, IMG submission 133137) | Tropical peat soil microbial communities from peatlands in Department of Meta, Colombia - 0116_SJ02_MP15_20_MG | ecosystem: Environmental > Terrestrial > Soil > Wetlands > Peat | place... | reverse complement strand
GGTTCTTGAACTTCACGCTCGGAAGGCTCCCTGCTAAGGCACCACTTAGAAAGGAACAGCCAACGTGCGGAAACTCTCGTGCACACCCGGCGAAGCCGGGGAACTCTTAGAACGCGACAGCCTGCGGCTTCTGTCCCGCGTGGCGCGCCAATCCGACGGCATCGCGATAAACGCGCAACTTCTTGGCGCGGCTAGCACGCAGCTTGTTCTTCGGCAACATGCCGACGATAGCTTCACGAACAACCCATTCGGGCTTGGCTTCGCGCACGCGCTTCGCGGGCACAGCCTTCAAACCGCCGGGGTAACCACTGTGGGAGTAATACACCTTCTGCTCCACCTTGTTCCCGGTCATCTTAATCTTGTCCGCGTTAATTACGACAACGTGATCTCCCGAGTCCAGATAAGGAGTAAACGTGGGCTTGTCCTTGCCGATCAGGATTCGCGCTGCCTTGGTTGCCAAACGGCCGAGCGGCCGGTCCGTGGCGTCCAAAACAAACCACTGTGCGCCCACCTTAAGCGCTTCTGCTTCATCACCTTTGGCTACGTACGTCCTCATTGCAGTCAGTCACACCTTTCCCGCTAAAGACAAAAATTAAGTTTAGAGGCTCAAAGGGGCTTTGTCAACGAAGTGGTTTGGGCCCGTGCAGGATTCGCAGGTGGGAGGACGAAGTTTTCTAGTAGTAAGTTTACGGTCTCAAGTTTTAAGTTTAAGCGCCTCCACGAAGAGACCTGGAAGTAACGTTGCGTGGTGGGCCATTGTATTGTAGCCTCGGCGCTTGGGTGGGCTGATAGCGACGGGGGTGGAGAATTTGAATAGCTTGGGAGAAAGACTGGAAGGGGCCAACGAACTTACGGAAAGCCAGGAAGAAAGGGACCGAAGGCTCCTCGTGTTGCTGGGAGAAGTGATCCGGATGTCGCAAGCGTGGGTGAAGGCCCTTGAGGCCGGCGACCCTTCCGCAGCGGAAAAGCACGAAGCCGAGTGCGTGGCAGCCATGGAAAAGTTCGATGTGAATCGAAAGAATACGCTGGTGAGGGCGGAGTCTTTCGAGCAGACGCGATAACGTTATTAAAGGATGTTGACGGCGCGGGCGGCGAGTAGGGCGATGATCGTGAGGGAGATGAGCGACTGGATCATCGTACAGAGTTTGGCCCAGCGCGAGAGGACGGCGGTATCGGTGGGAGAAAAAGCCGTGCTCGTATTGAACGCGAGGAAAAGATAGTCGACAAAACCCGGGGTCCAAGAAGGATCGCGGGACTCGCGAGCCATTTGTGGAAACAAAAAGGCACTGTTGGACATGCCGCCGGGACGCTCGCGGCGCAGAGGTCCTCCCCCATCCAGCTTCCAATACCACAGTGCAAAAATGAGGATGTTAGCAACCCAGAGAGCGGCCGCGGAACGGAGCAAAGATTGTGGTGTCTCTAGATGCTTCGGAATGCCCTGGACCAGCAGGACAAGCGAGGCAATCATGGCGAGAGTGATGATGCCGTTAGCGGCGAAGGTGAGGATGCGGGTCACGTTCAGGTCGCCTCGACGGGCGGAGATGCCGATGGGAATCAGGAGCAGAACGATGATTGCGGTGAGTAGCCAACTGGGACCCACAGAGAGCGGCTCCGGTAGCGCCAGGTAAACCCCGGAGGCAGCCACCATGGCAACGAAGGCGGGCCAGCGAGGTTCGCGAAGTGGTGGATGGCTCATTTTGCGGACGCGAGAGTTTGCGGCGAATAGTGTAATACAGTCGAATGGGCAGTGGGACAAACAGGCGCCGGGAATCATGTGGAACAGAAAACAAATCGCAGAGGATTTGAAATTGAGGGATGCAGCAGCCCTTCGAGGCTCAGGACTTGCGAGCCGCCGCTGTCCTAGGTTTGCAGAGACGCGGCGTTCACGAAAACTTCAATTGCCACGCATCAAGTCATTTCATTAAGATAACCGCATTTGCAAGCGGGCTTAAGGTCCTCGAACCTCCACAAGCATCGCCTGCAGCAAGGAGCCTCGCATGTTGCTCTCCCGGATAACACGCACTGGTTTGTCTCTTTTGGCGGCCGCTTGGATTTGCGGTCCGGCGCTAGCACAGGATGCAGCCCCACCTGCCGGCGCAGCAGGACCAAAGAGGCTTGTGACGGTGATGAACTTTGACTACGCCACGGTGCGCACGTATGTGGCACAGATCTTTGGTTCCGACCAGGATATCGGCAAGGGCATTTCCGACATGCTGGTGGACAAACTGCTGAAGGATGGGAAATACCGCCTTGTAGAGCGGACTGCGCTGGACAAAATCCTGGCGGAACAGAATTTTTCGAACAGTGACCGCGCGGATTCGAACACCGCCGCGAAGATCGGGAAGGTTCTGGGCGTTGACGCGATCATTATCGGATCGATTACGCAATTTGGACGAGATGATCAGCACACGAACGTCGGCGGAGCCGGGTACGGGCTGGGCAAGTTCGGGCTTGGCGGCGTGGGAGCGAGCAAAGCGAAAGCGGTGGTGGGAATTACCGCGCGGGTGATCAACGTGTCGACGGGCGAGATTCTGGCGTCAGTGCAGGGTATGGGCGAATCGACCCGATCCAGCACTTCCTTGATCGGGGGCGGCGGCGGATGGAGCGGCGGTGGCGGTGGCGCGCTGGACATGGGCAGCAGCAATTTCGCCAACACGATTCTGGGTGAAGCGACACACAAGGCGGTGGATGATGTTGGCTCGAAGTTGGATGACGAGGCGGAAAAGATTCCTGCGCGCGTGCTGACGATTTCCGGGTTAGTGGCCGACGCCTCGGGAAATACGTTGATATTGAATGTTGGCAAGAAGGCCGGGGTAAAGGTCGGAGATCACCTGACAATTTCGCGGCAAGTGCGCGTTGTGAAAGACCCAGCGACGGGCAAGGTGATCAAGTCCGTCGAAGACAAGATTGGCGATGCCGTGGTGACGGAAGTGGATGAGGATTCTGCAACGGCGACGTTTACGGGGGCGGGGCCAGCTAAGGTGGGGGATACGGTCAAGAATTGAAGCCTATAGCCGCCAGCCGTTAGCCTATAGCCTGGCCTCTAGTTGAACAGTTGGCTGATAGCTATTGGCTCTTTCGGCCGCTGCAAAACTAACGGCCCGCCTCGGAAGGCGGGCCATGCAGAACCAGAAGTCACCAGCCTGTATCCGTTAGCCGAAAAACAAAAAGGAAACCTAAGAGCCCACACGCAAAAGCGGCGTGTGGGGCACCCGCTAGCAGCTAAAGGCAATGGCTGTTAGCTCTTCAGGCTTTGTTGTATCCTCGCAGGGCGTGGCGGACGCCGCCGGAGGACCCAATGACAGCCGAATTCAATGTGGGCCAGCATATTGGCGACTACGAAATCCTCTCCATACTGGGCGTGGGAGGAATGGGCAAAGTTTATAAGGTCCGCAACGTGATCTCGGACCGCGTGGAAGCAATGAAGATTCTGCTGCCGGACCTGGGCAGCAACCAGAGTTTGGCGGACCGGTTTTTGCGGGAGATCCGGCTGCTAGCCACGTTAAATCATCCGAACATTGCCGCGCTGCGCACGGCGCTGACGTACGAGAACCAGCTGGCGATGATCATGGAGTTTGTGGAGGGAGAGACGCTGGCCAATCGCCTGGCGCGTGCTCCGCTTTCCACCGCAGAAGCAGTGAATTATGCAGACCAGGTGCTGTCCGCGCTGAGCTACGCGCACAAACAGAACATCATTCACCGGGACATCAAGCCGGCCAACATGATGCTGACGCCGCAAGGCGTTGTGAAGCTAATGGACTTCGGGATCGCGCGGTCATCGACCGATGGATCACTGACCACGACGGGAACCACGCTGGGGTCGCTGAATTACATGCCACCGGAGCAGGTGCGCGGCGAAGCGGCCGATGCGCGCTCGGACATTTATTCCTTTGGCGTGTCGCTCTACGAGATGTTGACGGGCAAACGTCCATTCAAGGGCGACTCCCAGTATTCGCTGATGACCGCGCACCTGAACGAGACGCCGCCGGAACCGATCACGTTGCGAGGGGATCTGCCAGCGGGGCTGAATCAAATCATCATGATGATGATCGCGAAGGAACCGGCGAGCCGGTTCCAGTCCGCGGATGCGTGCCGCGCGGCGCTGAGCACCATTGAGGTGAGCCAGTTGCCGGCGTCGGGCACGACCGCGGTGAGTCCAACACCGAAGCCGACAGGAGCGACGACGATTGTCGATACGCCGATGACGCCGCGCCCCGCGACACCGGTACCAGCGCCGCAACGGACTGCCGCTCCGGCACGCCCGGCGACACCTGCGTCGCCGACCATGCCGATGACTTCCCCAGCCGTGCCTCAGCCGGCAGCGGCTGCAGCTCCCGCGCCAGTTGTGCAAACGAGCGCCGGGCGTGGCAAGTGGCTGGCATTGGGCGCAGTGTTGGGCATTTTCGTGTTGATTGCCGCGGGAATGTACGTCCCGAGGCACTTTGGAACGCACGCGGATCCGAATAAGGCGATGTTCCCTTACAGTACGAACGCAACGGCAACACAAGGCGCGACGGCGAGCACGAGCGATTCTGCGACAACGCCAGCGAACCCGGTCGTCAACATTCAGAGCGATCAAGGGACTTTGAAGGTGGACTCAGAGGGCAACGTGTCGATGGAGAGTCCTCAAGGTAGCATGCACGTGGACGCGAAGACGGGCGCGGTGACGATGACTTCGGGATCAAATGCCAAGGCCAAGAAGGATATGGCCAGCGGGAATCCGACGCCGGAGCGGGTGGAGGCGCCGCCGGTGCCACAACCGCCGCCAGGACCATCGCCGGAAGAGATTGCGAAGGTGGAGGACGAAGCGGACAAGTTGAATGTCCGCGCGGAAACGGCGACGAAGAGTGTGGAGACCCTGCGGCAGCAGCAGATGGCCTCCGGTTACAATTTGCGCGCGGATATCTCGTCGGCCGAGGAGCGCATGCAGATGTATTTGGCCAAGGGGAATAGCGCGCTAAAGGCGCAGGATTTGAAAAACGCGCAGAAGTATTTTGATCTGGCCGATGGGGAGTTGGCGAAGATTGAGAAGTTCCTGGGACACTGAAGAAAGTTCGCAGTTTTCGGTTTTCAGGTAACAGTTTCAGAGAGGAATGCGCTGTTTTTTTTGCTCGGCGCGACGGAAAGCGCAGGAAGGATTCCTCCCTGCGCAGACTCCTTTCGGAATGACGGGCTTATGGGTGGCAAAAAATAAAAGACGGGCAGCCGGCGCCATCATCGTCCCCATGACCGGTCCGACTGCCCGTTAACGCTCGCTCTATTCTCCTTTTTCTAGCCAGTTGGTGGAAACCGCTGTTAAGAATTCTAATTCTTAAGTTGTAAGTTCTAAGTTCGGAACTCAGAACTAAGAACTTATTACTGCCTAAGAAAGCCGTCCCTATAAAACCAGTGCTGCCTATAGCCGTTAGCCAAGGAGCGATAGCCTGTCTCGGAGGCCCTACAAACCCGTCTACCCTTGAGCTACCAGCCTTCACCCATTCGGTTTGTCTTTCTAGCGGCTAAAGGCTGATGGCTATTGGCTCGAGAAAACCGCAGGGCTCGCAAAAGACGTTCCGCCATGCGCTACAGGTTTACTCCAAGACGTGGATGTTCTTCTTCGCGCAAATCTCCTTCAGGATTTTGGGCCAGACGCTGACGGTGACTTCCCCAAGATGCGCCTTGCGTAGAATCAGCATGAGAGTGCGAGCCTGGCCGATGCCGCCACCAATGCTGAGCGGAATCTCGTTTTTCAAGATGGCCTGGTGATAGGGAAACTTCAGGAAGTCGAGCTGGCCGGAGAGCTCGAGCTGCTTCTTGAGGGTTTCGGCGTTGACCCGGATGCCCATCGAGCTGAGCTCGTGGCGGCGCTTGGTGACATGGTTCCAGACGAGGATGTCGCCGTTCAGGCCGTGACACTGTTTGCCGTCGATGACTTTGGTGGGCGTCACCCAATCGTCGTAATCGGCGGCGCGCATTTCATGCGGATAGCCGTCTTCGAGCGGATGGCCGATGCCGATAATAAAGAGCGCGGGGCATTGCTGCAGAATAGCCGTTTCCCGCTGCTTACGCGGCAGATTCGGGTACATGTGCAGCAGCTCTTCCCCGTGGATGAAGGTGAGCTTCTCCGGGAGGTTGGGATGCTTCCTGGAGCGAAGCTCCGGGAACAGCTCAATGGCGTAGCGCTCGGCTTCGGTGAGGACCTTCCAGATCTTGTTGATGATTTCCTTCAGGAAGTCGAGATTGCGCTGATCGGAAGAGATAACACGCTCCCAATCCCATTGATCGACATAAACGCTGTGGTCGTGATCGAGGAAATAGTCTTTGCGGACGGCGCGCATGTCCGTGCACAGGCCTTCGCCCATGCGCATGCCGAAATGGCGGAGTGCAGTCCTCTTCCACTTGGTGGCGGCCTGAACGATTTGTGCGTCTACGGGATGCTTTTCGTGGTCGTTGGAGATGTGGAATTGAATGGGCGTGCGGGAGCCGTCGCGATCGAGCATGTCATTGACGCCGCTTTCGATGTCAACGATAAGCGGGACAGTGACCATGATGAGGTTTAACTCTTTGCAGAGGTTGTCCTCGATATAGCGTTTTACGCCGAAGATGGCCTTCTGGGTTTCTCTGCGGGTGAGCGCGCTGCTGTAATCGTTAGGGAGGATTTTCTCTAGTTCTTCGTAATTGCCGATGCCAGGGCCGGCAAGATCGGCAACTTTGGGATTCGTCATGGGGAGACCTCCGGAGCCGAGGGTCTGCCCATGGGAACGCAGAAGCCAGTGCGCTGGGCACGTGGCCACGTGACGGACGAACAGTCAAATTGTTCTAGTCGCAGGGGACCAGAAGCAAGACACGGTGGTCACCGTCGGCGTTGAAGCCAGTCGCGAGTACCTCGCCGCTGTCATTGATATTGAAGGAGTCATCGAGGGTTATGCCGGAGCCGGGAAGGAGAAGGGTTTGTAGATCGGTGAGCGTATTGTTCTTCCAGAGGAACGCTCCCGAAGAACTCGAACTACAGAAATCCAGGCTGATAAAGGTCACGCCAAGGTAAGACTGCCCAACGACTTCACCCCTATTGTTGATGTATTTGGCAGTGGCGCACTGCGCACCAGGAGGCAGCCCCAGATCGGTCATCACGTTATTCCTCCAGATAAAAGGATGGCTGTACTGCGACTGCCCACCACTGGCGCACGCATCGCAGGCTTCCGAAACGCTGGACCTTCCAACGATAACTCCCGCATCATTAAGCCACTGCGCGGTCGTAAAAGCTCCACCTAAGGTGCCTATGTCCTTCACCTTTCTTTGCTCCCATAGGAACGAGTGCCAAGTCGCGTCTCCGCTCATGTTCATCACACCGATCACCTGACCTTGGTTGTTGAGGCTGCTCACAATCCCGTAGGTACCGCCAAACAGACCGGGGGGAGCGTCCGCAATGAGGTCCCGCATCGTTCCCCACTGCCAGAGGACCGGGTGGACTGTGGGACCACCGGGGTTCTCTACTTGATTGGGGTGGGAGTCTGAATCGACATCGCTGACACCCGCGATTTGTTCGTAATCGTTTATGAAGAACGCGATGCTATCGGAACCGCCCAAGGTTTGCAGGTCAATCATCTTTCCGTTGTGCCACAAGAAGGCATGTGAAGTTGTTCCCATTCCGAAAACAAAGACATCGTAGTAAGGTGGCCGATACGGAAACTCCTCGGAAACCGTAGTCAAGGCCCCACCTACAACTTCGCCCCAATCGTTTGCACCGGTCGCTCCGCTCTGGGTGCCGCCGAAGGTCCCCAAATTGGCGATGCTGCCGTTTTTCCAGAGCACGGCGAGAGAAATGGGGCCGCCGGTCAGGCTGTCCACCGCATTGTCCTCGGATTGGCCCACGATCAGGCCGCTGCGTGAGATAGCGAGAGGAAAGCTGGACCATGCGCAGTCGGTGCATGGGGTTTGCGGACCTAGCACGGGACTTTGAGGAAGAGCTCCCAAGTTTGTGGCATTGCTGTAGACCCATTTGAGAGCGTAGCCCACAAAGCAGTCGACGTAGCAGAAGGGCGCAAACGGGTCCGCAGTCGTTGTGTCTCCCCAAGCTGCGACGGCGCCAGAGTTGTTCAATGTAGTTGTTCCGGGGAAGAAGGGGAGGAATACACCTTGAGCGTAGCTATTTCCACCGCCAAAGGAGCCCAAGTCAACAACCTTGTAGTGACCTTGGGCAGAGTTCTGCCACGTAGGCTCTTGAGCACTCATCGATGCGGAAAACAGAAGAGCATGGATCATTGCAAAAACGAACAGGTGTCGAGTTCTCATGGAAGACCCCCTTACCGGTTCATCGACGCGCGGAGATTCTGCGCGTTAGGAACTAAAGAGGAATGGAGAATATCGATGGCCCAGACTGCACGCAATGATGGGTACGTGAGAGGTAGATGAGAGTCCAATTAACAGAAGAAAAACAGGTTAGGACCTGCCGAGGGAGGAAAGAGATTCGGGGACACTCGCCCAAAGGGAAGTGGTATTATCCGCGAACGTCCCCGTGGAGTGTATATGGCCTCGGCGGCTCGCTCGACCACCATCCTGCGGTTTGGCCCATATGAATTGGACCCCACGAGCGGACAACTGCGCAAATCAGGGACGCTTCTCAAGCTCCATCCGCAACCTTTTCGTGTGCTGTTGCTGCTCGTCTCCGAACCTGGCAAGGTAGTGACGCGCGAGGAGATTCAGCATTGCCTGTGGAATGGCAACACCCTAGTTGATTGCGACGGCGGCATCAACTTTTGTGTGAAGCAGATTCGGGCGGCTCTCTGCGATGATGTGGAGGAGCCGATATACATTGAGACGCTGCCGCGGCGTGGATATCGATTCATTGCTCCTATAAATCAAGCGCACGGCGCGGATGCAGTGATTCCCTTCCCGGCTGTGGCCGGCAATAACGGACACGAACAGAGAGTCGGGCCAGCGGCGGACGAGGTTTCCCCGCCCGATCATCCGGAACGTTTGGGCGCTACTGCAACGCCGACAGGAAAAGGAAAACGAGCATTTGTCTTTGTTGCGCTGGCGGCTGTGTCCCTGGGTGTTCTTCTCGTTGCCGGCCTCGCCCACCTCTATCCTCGCACCGCGAAACTGAGCGAAAAGGATACGATCGTCCTGGCAGACCTCACCAACAACACGGGCGACAGCGTGTTCGATGGCGCACTGAAGCAAGCACTGACGACGGAATTGGCACAATCACCCTTTTTGAACTTACTTCCGGAAAGCAAAATCAACGGCACGCTGCGGATGATGGCCCGCCCGGCTAACGAGAGGGTGACAGGCGACACAGGGCGAGAGATCTGCATGCGGACTGGAAGCAAAGCGCTCCTCACGAGCAGTATCTCCAAGCTTGGCAACCATTATTTGTTTGGGCTAAATGCGGTGGAATGCGCCAACGGGGCAATCCTGGCGTCAGCGAACACCGAAGCTTCGAGCAAGGAAAACGTTCTGAAGGCAGTGAGCAAAGCGTCCACCAGTTTGCGCGCCAAGCTGGGCGAATCGCTTCCGTCGGTACAGAAATACGATGTGCCCATTCAAGCGACCACGAGTTCCCTGGAGGCCTTACAGAGCTTCAGCATAGCCGTGAGGTTAACGCCGACCGAAGGCGATGCCGTTACCATTCCTTTTGTCGAACGCGCGCTGCAGTTCGATCCAAACTTTGCTTCTGCGTATGCATCCCTGGCGCGACGCTACACCAATCTCAATCAACCTTCGTTAGCGCTCGAGAACGCCACGAAAGCCTACGAACTTCGCGATCACGTCACCGAGCTTGAGAAGCTCCAGATCTCCGCCGCCTACTTCCGCGCCACGGGAGACCTTGTGAGCTTGAACAAGATTCTTGAGTTGTGGATGGGCGATTACCCGCGGGCCTCCGGGCCGCACGCCCGAATGTGCACCAACGACGGGTTTCTTGGCCAATATGAGAAAGCTCTGGAGGAATGCCGGGAGGCGTTGCGGCTTGACCCGGACAACCTCGGAAGTTACGACGACCTTGCCCAGATATACCTGGATTTGGAGCGGTACGACGAAGCGCAGCAGACTTGCGATCAGGCGCTGGCTCGGAATCTGCCTTGTGGCGCTCTCTACGACCTCGATTTCCTTCGAGGAGATACCAAGGGGATGGCAAACGAAGTGGCCACCAGTGTGGGTAAGTTCGGCGAGGAGGACGCGTTCTTGTCGCGCGACTCGAATACGAAGGCGTATTACGGACAGTTGCGGCAGGCGCGCGAGCTATCGCAAAGGTCTACGGAGGCGGCGGTGCGTTCGGGACTGAGGGAAGCGGCCGCCTTGTGGCGCGTGAATGCGGCGCTGCGCGAGGCGGAATTTGGCGAAATCGCGGAAGCCCGACGCGGAATGAGGGAGGCGTTACGGATTTCCCCCTCGAGAAATGTGAAAGTAATGGGGGCGATCACCCTGGCGGGGATCGGAGAAATAGAGCAAGCCCGAGAGTTGGTTGGCGAGCTAGAGCAAAGTGATCCCTCCAATACGCTCTTGAAGATCTACTGGTTTCCTGTGATCAATGCAGCCATTGAGTTGAGACAGGGCCAATCCTCCAATGCGGTGATTTTGCTGGGAGCTACAGCGCCTTATGAACTCGGGCGTCCGTCGCCAAATGATTTCGGGACACTCTATCCAATCTATCTGCGCGGCCGAGCATATCTCGCAGCTCGTGATGGGACTAAAGCGGCGGCTGAGTTCCAGAAAATCATCGATCACCCAGGAGTTTTTGTGAACTACCCGACCGGTTCGCTGGCGCGGCTGGGGCTTGCCAGAGCGTATGCGCTAGAGGGTGATTCGGCGAAAGCCAAAGAGGCGTACGGGGATTTCTTCACGCTCTGGAAAGAGGCCGATCCGGACGTTCCCATCCTGAAGCAAGCCAAGGCAGAGTACGCGAAATTGCAGTAGCCAAGCCAATAGCGGACAGGCTATCCAACGAATGAGTCGGCGGGGATCCCGAAGATCTATTGTGACGGGTGAACGGTTTCAGAGGGCCGCCATCGCTTGACGCGGCAAATGGCTGCGACCTAACATGCGCGTAAATGGCGGACTCCGATACTTTTCGTTCTCCCTTAGGTTTTTTGCAGAGCAGGCTTCCCACCATTCCCCATGTTGATCTGCTCGAAGCAGAGCAGGCTTGGTGGAAGGCGGAAGGCGTTCCTATTTCTGGTGCGGTAGATCGCGCGGGAACGCCGTGGGTGCGGATGTTCGACCGCTTTGGCAAGCGCGTGGACGAAATCCTGTACGCGCCCGAATACCAGATCATATTGAGGAAGGGATACCGGGCGGGCGTGGTTTGGCGCGCGCTGGAAGAAAAGTCGCTGATTCCTACCTATTCCCTGATGCACACGATTTCGTTTTACGAGCCGGGGATCTGTTGTCCGTATACGGTGTCGCTTGGGACCGCGATGCCGCTGGCGAAATACGGCAACGCGGAACTGCAGGCGCGGTTCCTGCCGCAACTTCTGCGCAAAGATGATTCCGTGTGGCAAGGCGCGACATGGATGACGGAGATCGAAGGCGGCTCCGATTTGGGCGCGGGAGTGAAGACGGTAGCTCGGCCTGGGGGAGAGAGTTGGCTTCTGACGGGCGACAAGTATTTTACGAGCAATGCGGGGGCGGAGTTGGCAGTGGTGGCAGCGCGGCCGGAAGGAGCGGCGCCCGGGGTACGCGGGTTGGCGTTGTTTCTGGTGCCACGCTACCGGGAGGACGGAAGGCTGAACTATTTCATCCGGCGGCTGAAGGACAAGGTTGCGACGCGGTCCGTGCCGACCGGAGAAGTGGAGTTAAGAGAGAGCGAAGGATATCTGCTCGGGTCCGCGGAACTGGGAATTTATCTGATCTTGGAGGTGCTGAACCTTTCACGCATTGCGAACAGCGTGGTCAGCGTAGCACTGGCGCAGCGCGCGATAGCGGATGCACTTACCTATGCCGAGGGCCGCACGGCGTTCGGCAAACGAATTGTTGAACATCCCATGCTTCGGCATCAGTTCGAGGTAAGGTCAAAAGGACTTCGATCTGCGTTTGCGCTGGCGTGGGAAGCCGTGCGGCTCCTGGATGAGGTATGTATGGCGAAGCCACCATACAACGATCGCTATCATTACTTCCGGTTGATGGCACATCTGGCGAAGTATTGGACGGCGGAATACGCAGTGGATACGGCGAAATGGGCGATGGAAGTTCACGGCGGGCTGGGCACGTTGGCGGAGTTTGGAATCGAGCGTTGGCTGCGGGAAGCGATGATTCTGGCGATCTGGGAAGGGACGTCGCATCGGCAGATTCTGGATGGAATGGAAGTGATGGAGAGGAAACAGGCGCACAAGATACTGTTCGAACAGCTGGCGGGATTTGCTTCTGTGGATGAACTGCGGTCCATGGAAGCGGAAGTGGCTCAGCATTTGAAGCTGCCCGTTGAGAACAAGGAGGCCGAAGCGGAGACCATGTTCCGGCGGCTAGCCATTTTTGCCGCGGAAAAGTTTTCAGGGAAATATCCGGGGTAAGACGGGCATAGTAAGTAGGTTCCTGGGACGGCCGGGGGAGGCTGGGCACGCGCCATGTTGGAGATGTGCGCGTGATGTACGGATTGACGAAGCGAATTCCATGGCAGGAGGCACGCATGAATCGAGTGATTATTGCAGCGCTACTGGCGCTTTCTGTGGCCGGTGCGGCCCTGGCCCAAGAAATTGCCGAGCCGAAATCGGGCGTGAAGTTTGCGACGAAGGATGGGGACACTACATTGCTGGGAGCCGGGTTACGCACGAAGACGGTTTTAAAGGTGAAGGTGTACGCGGCAGGTCTGTATGTGGCAGATGCGGCGGTCGCGGGGCCGCTGAAAGGGAAAGCGGGAACCCCGAACCTTTATAAAGACGTGGTGAATGGCGACTTCAAGAAGAAGATTGTGATGAAGTTTGTGCGCGACGTAAGCACGGACCAGATCCGAGATGCTTTTCACGAGTCGCTGAAGGGCGGCGGCGTGATGGACCAGTGGATCAACTACTTCACAGGCGTCAAGTCCGGACAGGAATTTGTGATTGCGTGGGTCCCGGGGACGGGAGTTGAGACAAAGGTGGCTGGGACAGACAAGTCAGCGATCAACGACAAGACGCTGGCGGCCGCGATTTTTGGAATTTGGTTGGGAGAGAAGCCGATTCAGGAAGATTTGAAAAAGGACCTGGTTTCGCGAGGCCCGGAAGTGTTGAAGTGAGTTGGGGATTGTGCTTTCGAAGCCCCACCTCCTAAGGAGCAGCATTTTGCCGCAAGCTTTGTAGGCTAATGGCTCAGGGGTCGTTTTGGGCTAATTGAGTCTGCTAGCCGCCCGCAATTTAAAGAAGGGATCATGACTGAACTTCGAGGGGACATTTTGCAATGTATCGGCAACACCCCTTTAGTGGCTTTGCGGCATATGGTACCGAAAAATGGATGCCGCCTCCTGCTGAAACTGGAAAGCGAGAATCCCACGGGCAGCATGAAGGACCGCATGGCGCTGGCAATGATCGAAGCGGCGGAGGCGGACGGGCGTCTGAAAGCCGGCGGGCGGGTGGTGGAATACACGGGCGGAAGCACGGGCGTGTCTTTGTCGCTGGTGTGCGCGGTGAAGGGATATCCATTGTATATCGTGAGTTCGGATGCCTTCGCCAAGGGAAAACTGGATCACATGAAGATTCTGGGAGCCACCTTGCAAATCGTGCGGAGCAACAGTGGGCGAATGACCGAAAAATTGACGCGCGACATGATCGCAGCCGCAGGTATTGTGGCCGAGAAAACGGGAGCGTATTGGACCGATCAGATGAAAAACACCGACCAGCTTGCGGCGTATCACAAGATGGCGGAAGAGATCTGGCGGCAGACGGACGGGCGAATCGATGCGTTTGTGCAGAGCGTGGGGACAGCGGCATCACTTCGTGGAATAAGCGAAGCCCTGCGAGGCCACAATAAGCAGATGAAGACAGTCGCCGTGGAACCGGCGGAATCACCGGTGTTGTCTGGCGGTCAGCCGGGTGCGCACAAGATCGATGGGATTGGGGCGGGTTTCGTAGTGCCGCTGTGGCAGAAGGAGATTGCGGATCAGATTGAACGGGTGTCAACGGAGGATGCGGTGGCCATGGCGCTGCGGTTGGCGCGGGAGGAAGGGATTTTTGCAGGGACGTCGACGGGGGCAAATGTCATCGCGGCGTTGAGAGTGGCCGAAGAGCTAGGGCCAAAGGCAACCGTTGTGACCGTCATGTGCGACACGGGGATGAAGTATTTGAAGACATTTGGGGCAGAGGTGAATCGGTGAATAGGGCCCCGCCTTTCCCACAAGACACATGAAAAGGGCGGAGAGGAGAAGTGCAAGAGTGAAAGGGGCTAAGAGTATAACAGCACCGTCGGACGTCGCTGAATGTAAGACGCAGCCAATCCAAAGTTCGGCCAATACATAAGCAAGAGTGCCCGCATGCAAAAGGCCCATGCTGCCGCTGCACCACGCCGGAAAAACGCGGGGCAGGGCGACCGTCCGCAGAGGGTTAGTGGAGAGCGGAGTAGACGAACTCGCGCAAGGTGCGGCGGTAGTAGCCGGATTGAGCGAACGGCATTTGGACCATCATGACGGCAAATAGTTTTTCCTGAGGATCGATCCAAAAATAGGTGCCGTAGATGCCAGCCCAGAAGAAGTCGCCGACGGAACCTGGGAGCGGATTGGGACCGATCTGCGTGCGGACCGCGAAGCCGAGACCAAAACCCTGTGCTAGTTCCTGCGAGGGATTCAAATCCTCGTAGCCGCCAATGCGTGGAATTCCAGGCGAGAGCTGATCGGAATCCATCAGTGCGATCGTTTTCGGCGACAGGAGGCGGGCGCCATCTAGCTCACCCTTATTCAAAAGCATCTGGCAGAACTGAGCGTAGTCCGGAGCCGTAGATAGCAAGCCACCGCCCCCGGAAAACCATTTCATCTTCTCCTTTGTTAATGCGTCCTGCGGGGCTCCGCCGGGGCGCTTGCCCGTGGCGGGATCGACTTGCAATTCGGCGAGGCGCGGGGCCTGCACGGCGGTCAGATAGAATGCGGTGTCCCGCATTGCGAGAGGCTTGGCGATGCGTTCCTCGACGAAGAGATCGAAGGGCATGCCGGACACGATTTCGACGATGCGGCTCAACACGTCGATGGACATCCCGTATTCCCAGGCCGTGCCCGGTTGGTGAGCAAGCGGAAGCTTGGACAACTTGGTGATGAATTCCGCAAGCGTCTGACTGTTATTGAAAAGATCGGCTTGCTGGTAGGCCTGATGGACGAGCGTGTTGCCGAACGGACCGTAGACAAGGCCCGAAGTGTGCCGAAGCAGGTCCTGCACTGTCATGGGGCGCTTGACGTCTTCCAGGGAGAGCGTTGGATTGCCGGTGTTGGGGTCGGTCTTTTCGACTCCGACTTTGAGGTCCTTAAATTCAGGAATGTACTGTGAGACGGGAGCGAGAAGATCGATCTTGCCTTCTTCGGCGAGCATCATGATCGCCACGCTGGTGATGGGCTTGGTCATGGAAGCGATGCGGAAGATAGCATCGTTCTTCATGGGAATGTGCTTTTCGCGGTCCTGAAAGCCGATGGCATGGAAATAGGCGAGCTTGCCGTCGCGAGCCACAAGGATGATGGCTCCTGGGATGGCGCCCTTATCGACGTCGGCTTGGAAAAGTTTAGTGATGCGATCGAGACGCTCCGAAGAGAAGCCGACGTCTTCCGGATGTTTTGCCGTGGGCAGGCCCTGGCTATAAACGCAGTTTGCCAGGCAGACGAACAGGCAGACTGAAATGAGAATTCGTTTCCGATTCATCCGCGGTTCCTCCGTTGGAGCGAGCAACGTTATACACCCAAATGACCCTGTATCTTAAACGGAATCGGGAGAGAAGGTTCTTCTGGAGCAGACCGCAAGAAGGAGCAGATTCCCAGAACAAGCCCGGCCCTCGGAACGACGTCGCGATCCAGTCCTTGCTTAATTTTTTGAGAAGGTCGCAGGGCTCGAAGACTCGCCCTGCGCTATGCTACAGGCGATTCAATTCACTGGGGTGGCGTTACCAGGGTTTAGCGTCATGGAGTTTTGACCAGGCTTGAGTTGAACCGCTTGACCCCAGACGAGCGCCTGATTATTGAATCTCGTGGAGATCATCAGGTAGTAAGTTCCCGGAGGCACACCAGGAAAAGTTGCACTGCCGTTTGCATCGGCTCGGACCGCGGAAGCAGCGTTGGCTTTGATCGCGTCCATGATCTTCGGGCACTCCGGAGTGCGGTTGCCACAAGCCATGCCTACATATTTATATGGCGACATACCCGCGGGAATGGAAACTCCGGCTTGCGCAACCACCTCCGCGTAGCTGTTGCGAAGAAGCACATAAGGATGTCCGGCAAGCGTATTGGGAGAACCCGGCTGCGTGGGAAATCCGGAGACAATCGCGAGTGTGGCATTGCCCAATGGCGCGGCCGGTGTGGAAAGCGTGCCGCCGCCATTTGACGGCGTGGCACTGCCCGATGCGGAGGCCGTCATCGTTCCCGTGGTGCCGCCATTCATCGGAATGGTCTTGCTGGGAGTGAGAACGGCAAGATTGCAGGTTTGTTCGAAGGGAGCAAAGGTGAAGTCGTCGTTGGCGTCCTGACCTGTAACGACTCGCCCGTGGACTTGATAAGGACCATTGGCACCGGGATCGAGTGAGCCGTCCGGCCTCAAAGCGAGCTTGAGGGGGTGATCGGGTGCTGCCACTTCTATCACCGCCCTGCCGCCGCCAGAGGTGACCGTATAAGGATACGCGCGCGCCGCATCCGGGCCGCACCCGAGAATCACGGACTCCGGAAAGAACTGCACGCTGAAACCCGTTGAGGCTGCGAAGATGCCTTGCATGCGAATACCGGGCGGCGTCGGCGGTCCTTTGTCTCCCCCGAACATGGTCTTCAGCATATCCGTCTGCATGGTTTCCACGCCCACGCCCGCACCTTTCGAGGAGAGGTTCAGAGCTGGACAAGTAGCAGTTTTCGGGGAGAAGGTGGCGTGTCCAGGGATGTTGTTGGGGTCCCCATAGATGCGGTTGCCGAGGGAATCGTATTTGTTTCCGTACACGTCTTTGTAGACCGTGCCATAAGAGGACGTTGGATTTGTGTATCCGGAAACAACTACGCCGTTGATGGTAAATGGGCCCGGGCCCACGATGGTTCCATCGGGCTTCATGGTCAGGACCAGCGGCTTCGGTGTTGTGTCGATGATGATGGTGGGATGCTCACCTTTGAAGTCAAGGGTGTAGTTGTGCTGATCGGGTGCCAAGAACGAACAGTTGACGAGGACGCCCTGGTCAAGGAAATCAATCCGCCAGTTGCCCGCCCCTTGAAACACGCCCGCCATTTTGGGACCAGGGGGAGGTTCCTTTGCAACGGACGGGAGGACTTGCCCAATCATTTGGGTGAAGGCGCCCATGAGGGAATTGCCGGTGCAGCTTGCCGGCAGTCTTCCCGAAGTGATGCAACGGGCCATTTGGCGCTCTTCGGACGTCTTCGGCTTGACCGGTTGTCCGTAGGCGGTGGGCTGGGTCGCAGCCTTCATCTGCTCGTTCGCCTTTTCGACGTTGGCGTTGTAAAGGTCCTGCTGTTTTTTCTGAAAGGCTTGCGCAGCGGCAAGTTGCTGCGGCGTCGGCTGCTTGCAGGTTGGAAGAAGTTTCTTCAGGTCGCCGCGCGTCATGCTCGTGTAGGTATTGAGGCCTGAAGGAGTGAGGTGATCGGGGTGCGCGACCATGCACGTGGAAGTATCCGAGGTGTCACGAATATTGCAGCCTTCGATGTAGATGTGCTCGCCATTGCAGACAAAGGGCGCGCCGATGGGGATGTCCTGCGCGAGACAGAGAACGGCGGTAAAGAAGAACAACAGCGCGGACATGCCCAGTCTTGTGGGAATACGAGTATTTATGCGGCGGCGGTTCGCGGTGGTTGGGCCCATGTTTCAACCCCCTGAGTTCGGATGTGAGGACGATAACAACCTTGGGGAAGCCTCCATCGAGCGCGTGGCCGCGCTGGCGGCGAAAGGTCTGCGATGGTAATCGCTGGGGCGGGAAAGGGCAAGCCATGTCTTGGGCAATCTTCGTTGACTTCGGTGGGGGAGCGGGCCTACGATGCGGGCTAAGGTAGGAGAAAGAAGGGGAACTTCCCCGTGACCATCGAGGGATCAGCTCCGGATCCACTCATCGGCCAGGTGCTCGGTCACTACCGAATCCAAGAAAAAATCGGCAGCGGCGGGATGGGTGTGGTTTACCGCGCGCACGACGAGCATCTCAACCGCGAGGTGGCGATCAAGGTTCTCTTGCCCGGAGCGATTGCTGACGACTCCGCACGCAAAAAGTTCCGCAACGAAGCGAACGCGCTCTCTCAACTGAACCATCCCAACATCGCCACGATTCACGATTTCGACACCGATGGCGGGCGCGACTTTCTAGTGATGGAGTCGATCGACGGCGTCACATTGAACAGGAGACTTCTTGAGGGCTCTTTGCCGCAAAAAGATGTGATCGGGCTCGGGGTGCAGCTCGCGGACGGCTTGGCGGCAGCGCATGACCGCTCCATTATTCATCGTGACCTGAAGCCGGGAAACCTGCGCATCACAGGCGACGGAAGGTTCAAGATTCTTGACTTCGGGTTAGCGAAGCTGCGGCTCTCGGCGAAGGCCAGCGCCGTCTCTGAGACTCTCACCGACACGCACGTCATGGCTGGAACGCTTGCGTACATGGCGCCGGAGCAGGTTTTAGGGGGAGAGATTGACGGGCGAACGGATATTCACGCAGCGGGGACCGTGCTTTACCAGATGGCAACGGGCTTGCCTCCGTTCTCAGCGTCGGACCGCGCCGAATTGATGAACGAGGTGCTGCGCAGCACGCCTCCGGCAGCAAACACGGTGAATCCGAAGCTGTCGCCGGAATTGGCGCGCATCATCGGAAAGTGCCTTGAGCGCGATCCCGAGAACCGCTATCAATCCGCGAAGGAACTGGGCATTGACTTGCGAAGACTGCAGGCTGGAATGCAGCCGCTCAGCGGCACGGAGAGAGCGGCGCATTTTCCGGCCACCGGTGAGAAGAAGAAATGGGTGGCGGCGGGTGCTTTCCTGGCCCTGGTTCTTGCAATTGGGATCGTCGTGGGTTACTTCCATCCCGCATCTGTCTTCAGTGGGCGCATTGCGCCGGAGATTCCAAACGACAAACAGTTAGCGGTTTTGCCGTTTACGGTGACGGATGCCGACGCGGAAAAGGCGGCTTTCGGCGCTGGACTTACGGAGACACTGACAACAAGATTGACGCAACTGACACGCGATCCACGGCTACAGGTGGTGCCCGCCCCGGAAGTGCGGCGGAAACGCGTGGACAGCGTGGACGCGGCGCGGCAGGAGTTTGGCGTGAACCTAGTGCTCGAAGGGAGTCTGCACAGCTCAGGAAAGCAGGTGCGGATCAATTTCATTCTGGTGGATACGCGGACGCGCCGGCAACTTCGCGCGAACAGCTTAACAGTGATGGACGGAGATGCGTTCCGAGCCGAAGATGCGGTGGTGAACGCGGCTTTCGAGATGCTGGGTATGAGCACACCGCGCAAAGAACAAGGGGAGGGCGAGAGTTACGGCACTCAAGTGGCGGGGGCTTACGACTATTACCTGCAAGGAATCGGATACCTTCAGAATTACGACCGTGAAGAGAATCTGGAAAGCGCGGTACAGGTGTTCCAGCATGCGCTGACGCTGGACAAGAGTTATGCGCTGGCTTATGCCGGGCTCGGCCAAGCATTCCTGCAGAAATATCAATCGAACAAAGCGCCGCAATGGTTGCAGCAAAGCCGAGATTCCTGCCGGAAGGCGCAACAACTCGATGAGCACTTGCCCGCGGCGCACACTTGCCTGGGCAATTTGTCCGTCGCCACGGGGAACTATGCGGATGCGGCGAAGGAATTCTCGCTTGTGCTGCAAAGCGAACCGACAAACGACTCAGCTTATAAGGGCTTGGCCGATGCCTACGAGCGAATGGGAAAGTTGCAGGAGGCGGAGAGCACGTACAAACAAGCGATTGCATTGCGTCCGCATTATTGGGCCACTTACAACTGGCTGGGCGTTTTCTATTACAACCAGGCGCGCGTACACGAGGCGTCAGAAATGTTCCGGCAAGTGGTGGCGCTTGCCCCGGACAGCATTCGCGGCTATTACAACCTTGCCGCGTCGCTGATGGACGAGGGATTGTACGAGGAGGCGATCGTGGCGTCTCGAAAATCGATTGAGATTCGGCCCTCGGATTATGGGTATACAAACCTGGGGAGCGCCTACTTTTTCCAAAAGCGGTACGACGAAGCGATTCGCGCGTACGAGCAGGCCATCGCCTATTCGGGTACCGAGCCCGTGATTTGGTTGAATCTGGGAGACGGATATTACTGGGCTCCGGAGCGCCGCAAAGATTCACTGGCCGCGTACAGCAAATGCGCGGAACTTGCCGCAGAGGAGCTGAAGCAGAATCCGAACGATGTGGAGAAGCTGGGAATTCTGGCGGTGTGCCAGGCAATGCTGGGAGAGAAGGACGCAGCGCAGGCAACCATAAAGCGCGCTTCTCTGCTGGCGCCGGATGACCCTTCCCTGCTGTTCCAAGCGGCGCTGGTTCACGTCCAGTTTGGCGAGCGCGAGGAAACAATTCGCTTGCTAAGCATATGTCGGGCGGCGGGCATTCCCGAAGCCAAAATCCGGGACTATCCGAATTTCCAGCCGCTGCACGGCGATGAAAGATTCCAGGAATTACTCCGGGCCAAATAAGCAAACTCGATGAGAAGGAGAATCGTTATGGCTACTGCCGCAAAAACCCCAGGAACAGGCCCGAATCCCGTTGTTGTTGTGGTTCTTACGGACCCAACAACAAAGACGATCAAAGTCATTCCGGATGAGTTCTGGGTGACAAAGGGCGATCAAGAAGTGATGTGGGTCTGCAAGCAAAACCACACGCACCAAGGCGACTGCTTCCACGCGCATTTCGACGGCGGTGCTCCGTTTAAGCGAGTGGAATTCCACAAGGACATGGAGTTTTCCGGCGACCAAGACGGCAATGCGGTGCCGAACAAGCTCTATAAGTACACCGTGGAAATACCGGGGTATAAGCCCCTTGATCCGCTCGGTGGCGTGAGGCAGTAGAACGGAACCGTGCTGGTCTTTTAGTCGCCAGCCCACGGCCCTCAGCTTCGCCCCTCCTATATCAAAGAGGACGTTCCCGTGTGGGGATAAAGCAGAAGGCCGTCCCTACAAACCGCCGTCTGAAGACCGACCGCTCCGTTGGCTGTTTGAAACGAAACTAACTTCGAATGGCGTACCTCTAAGTACTGAGTGAGTGTGCCCTGCCGCCAGCCTGAGAGCGCCGCAGGGCCAAGAGGATGTGGGCTATGGAAAAACGTCGTGGACTGGTGCGCTTCGGTGTTCGTCCTAGCATTCTTCTGATTCTCTTCGTGCTTTGCTCTTCGTTTGCAATGGGCCAGCAATCCAGTGCGCTAGCGAATCCGGCGCCGGGGATGATCTACCTGGACGTGGTGGTGACACCGAAGTCCGGACCGCCTGTCAGCGGCCTGCAAGAGCAGGATTTTAAGGTTCTGGACAACAAGACGCGCGTGCCCATCAATTCGTTTCAGGCCCTCAGCGGGGACAAAGCAGCGATTGAAGTGGTTCTAGTGGTGGATGACGTGAACACGGGGATCGAGCACGTCGCGTATGAACGGAGCGAGATAGACAAGTTTCTTCGCGCCAATGGAGGGAAACTTCCATTCCCTACTTCATTGGCAGTGCTGACTGATTCGGGATTGAAGGTGCAGGACGTTTTCTCTTCGGACGGGAACGCTCTCAGCGCGGCACTGGATAACAACGAGGTTGGCCTCCATTCCATTCTGAGATCCGGAGGGATTTACGCCGCGGAGGAGCGCTTCGAGGCGTCCATCCAAGCGTTGCTTCAACTGGCGAATCATGAAGCAGCGCGACCGGGTCGAAAGTTCGTGGTGTGGATCTCGCCGGGATGGCCGTTGCTCTCCGGCCCAGGCGTAGAGGAGCAGATGGATAACAAGCAACGGCAGGACATTTATAACAATGTGGTGGGCTTGTCGAATCTGCTGCGGCAGGGCCGCATCACCCTTTATAGCATCGACCCTCTAGGGTCGGCGGACTTTGCGGGCAGAGCTTTTTATTGGCAGGGGTTCACCAAAGGAATCAGCAAACCAAGCGAGGCCGATTGGGGCGACATTGCTCTACAGGTGATCGCCACGCAGAGCGGGGGCATGGCACTCACGACGGGCAATGATGTGACGGCGGAGTTGCAAAAGTGCCTAGCGGACGCGGAGGCGTATTACGAGATCTCCTTTGCGGCCCCTTTGGATACGAAGCACGGCGAGTATCATCGCGTGGAAGTACAGGTGGCGAAGGGGGGAGTAACGGCGCGGACGAGGCAGGGGTATTATTTTCGGCCCTGAAGAGGCGCGAAAGACATGCGGCCCCAAGTGGGCGGTCTGTTGGCAAAATGTTCATTGGAATCAAGACCCGCAGAGGAGTACACTCCGTCCCCTAGACTGACCCCGTGGGTATCCGCGCCTAGCTGCCGGGTCGAGGGAGGGAACAGTGAGAACTTCCCTTTTTCTGTGGCTGTCCTTTGCTGCGGGGCTTATTTGGGCTGGCGCAGAACCGGCCTGGGGCCTGGGCGTGCCATCCCCGCCTGCGCGCACACAGGAAAACACTCCACAAAGTACGGACGCTTCCCAGGCTCAGAGCCGTGTGATCATTCCCGGGCCGCTGCGGTCCCTTCTGCGCATGAGCGGAGTAAGCCTGGAGGTTTCGCCCCCGGAGGTGATGGCCCTTCTGGCACACAACGTCGTGCTGCAGGGCTATCAATTGGGGAGGGCGACGGAGTTTCTGATTTTGCTGCGGCGCTACGTCAACCAAGCAAGAGACTTAAGCTCACTGGCCGGCCCGGATGGCAATATCCATGTGAGCGGTTGCAAAGACGCGGAACCGTTGCTCGAAAAGCTCGGATACAGGAGGCAGGGCGAGTGCGGCAAGAACGGGATGGCACTGATCACGGCGGATCCGGAGAGGGCCTTCCTCACCGTGGATTCGGGATTCCCATTGCTCGATCTGGAACAAGCGCTTCAGCACAATACTGCCTTCGCCTACAACTATAAGGGCACGGCCGTGCCGATCCTGTTTGCGCCACAAGACTGGACGGCACTGGCAAGCCAAAAAGGCCAGCGCGATCTACTGGAGAGCCTTTTGTATGAAGGGAATGTGGCAAGACTGTACTGGGCGATGTCCAAAATCGAGCCGGATACCCGGTTGGCAATGAAAAAGGAATTTGGTCTGGCCAGACTACTGCCTGAGGCGGCGATTCTCGATCTTTATGGAAGTCAGATCTGCGTTCGCGATGGAAGCGTGGTCCTCCCGGGGGGACGAAACGCTGAGAAGCAATGGCAGGAGATGGTGGGAGCGAACCCAGGAGCGCCGGCGGAGTTCATTCGCGGACTTCTGACGAAAGACCACGGATGGCTGGCGGCTTATTACGACTCGATGGCACGGACGAGCGCGAGCCAGCAGGAGCACTTTGCAGAAAGCGGGCGCTTGAAACGGTACTACGAAGCGTTTCGATCACCTGGAGTTAACAACGATTCCCCGGTGCGGCTGGCGTACCGCCCTGCGGCCTCGCTTCTCGTGCTCGTGGCGCGCATGGACTGGGATGAGCGGGGTCAACCTTATGTTCCGGGAAATCTGCAGACCTGGACCGAGCTCCTGCGACCAGGGAACGCCAAGGTCGCGCGGAAGTGGAACAAGCACTCTGGGAGTGCGGTAAGCGCGGACAAACTGGCGGAAAGCATGTTTGCCCTTTCACGTGTGGAGACAGATTCAGGACCACTGCAGGCCTATCTGTGCATGAGCGACCTGGACCAAAGGCGCGGGCCGGGCCGGCGGCTCAGCGATCAGACCGTGTGGCTGATGGGCAAGAAGTATGTAGATTTCAGTGGACAATACCTGATTTTCCTGGAGTTCCCCGAACTAAACGACGATTCGATTGCCCGTTTTCTGAACACGGCGGAGGCGCTAAACAAGATTTCCGACCACACGCTGCGCGGAAACGCGATGGGAATTTTCCAGGCGAATGTGGGGCTGTGGCAAATCCTGGCCAGGCAGGGACAGATCGAGCGGGCGCAGCTGAATTCGTCGTGGTAGGAAGTGATCGACCCGTTTGGGGGCATCACGACTTCCGCACAGCTGGTAACCGCGGGACGTAGTTCCGTGGAGCGGGTGTTCCGTGCGGCAACGGGAAAGACCGGCCTGACACAAGAGCAGATCATCAATCTGGTTGCGGGAACGCACCAGACGACAACGGAAGGGCAGCAGGTGCGCGGTGAAATGGCCAACCGGATCCGCTCTGTGATGGAAGACCAACGACTGGTTTCCCTCGACACGTTGTTTGCGCTGGACAACGGTCTGAGAAGCAAGGGGCAAGGCGCCACATACAACAAGGATCATTTGGCGGCGCTGGCCGGTGAACTGCGAGAGTTTGAAATGCCGCAGCCTATCTTTACTAGTAGTGAACGGACCAACTGGGCGGCGGGGACGTATGACAACCGGCACACGGAAATCGAGATGAAAACCGACCTGGTGAAGGTGATCCAGTCTTCCGCGTCGCCAAAGCAAGTGGAAGAAGCAAGAGGGCAGTTGGCGACCTTTCTGCGAGACAGCCTGGTGGGTTTGAACTACGCGTACTACGAGCCGCCGGGTTCGCAGGTTCTTCACAACAATCCGCTGTTTGTGCGCTCGCACGACTTTTCCGGAGAGACGGTGATGGGCGTGGAGCGGTTGTGGCAGCCGTCGCACTTATTTGGGGAAGGTTCCCCGGCGGGAGGCGGAGCGCACCTGATCGGGTCACTGGCGGATTTGCCGTATGTACTGGCCGAGGCGGAGCAGAACTTCATTGCGCCGGATCATGTGCAGGCCCTGATCTGGCAGCAGTTTGTTCCGGGGCTGATCAGCAACGCGATCGTGCCACGCTGGTGGGATGTGAGCCGGAATGAATTGCACGCTGTGGCGCTGTACCAGCGGGCGGGGGAAGAATTGTTGACGGCGGCCTCGAAGGACGAGGAGTTGCGCGGCAAGGTCCTTGCAGTGCTCTCAGACCGGATGTTCCCCGCAGCGCACGCGAGGTTGGGCGATGCACTTCGCGAAGGCGACGCGAAGGCAGCTCTGGCGGTAACGGCGCCAGCAGACAGCTTTTATTTGACGGCGGGATTTCAACAGAAATACCCGGATCAACTCGGAAAGGTGAGCGAGGCGGGGCTCGAACTGGAAGCGCTGCAACGGCAGAAGCCGGATGAGGTGAATTGGAAGAAGCTGTCGCGGGACTTTGGAGTGGTTCATCCGGTTTTTGCGCAGACGTATGCGAGGGAGTTCATCAGCATAAGGCCCTTTCCAGCATTAGGAGGAAATTACGGACGGTTGATGAGCGAATGCTGGGATTCGGGGAATTTGTATTGGGCGAGGCTGGCGGATGAGATGGGCTACGATCCGGTATTGCTGAACCGCATGGTGCCACAACTGACGCGGCGCATGGTGGAGCGGATCTATGCGAGCGACATCGATGACTGGCCGGCCACTTTGCGAGCACTGGAGGAGACCGGCGCGGAGTTTCGTGAAGGAAAACTCTCGATGCTGGAAGGGACGGCGGGAAACCGGAATTGAAGTTCAAATGGGGGAGCAAGATGGCTACGGGAAAGAAAGTCTCTTATGTAATTGTGAGCACGAGTCTGGGCCTGTGCTTTCTTTCAGGAGGGCAGACGGTGACAGCACAGGCGCCGGTGCAGGTGAATCCGCACATTCATGTGGCGGTGGACCTGGTGCAGCTGAACGTGGCGGTGACAGACAACCGGGGGAATTATGTGACCGGACTGAAGCCGGGAGACTTCACGATCCTAGAAGATGGAATTCCGCAGAAGGTCGCGACGTTTGGCGAGGGGAATGAGCCGACGAGGAAACTGGCGGACGCTCCCGCGGGCACAAACGTCGGGAATGCGGCTCCGAGCGCGACGGGGAACGCATTGGAGAAGAACGCGCAAGGGCAGGGGCGACCGGGTGAGAAAGTGACCGCGGAAGATTTTAGCGCGGCGGTGGCCGGAGCGAATGTGTTCGTGTTGTTCGACACGAGCAATTACATGTATCGCGGATTCGTGTTTGCGCAGGATGCGATCTCGGATTTCATCCGCTCGCTGGATAACGCCGATCGCATTGCGTTTTATTCCTACAGCCGGGATTTGTCGAAAGCGGCGCAACTGACGGCGGAGAGAGCACAAGTGCTGCGTGGGGTGCGAACGACAGTGGCGGGAGACGACGCGGCGCTTTACAACTGTCTGCTACTGACAGTGAAAGATGCGGCGAAATATGTGGGGCGGAAAGTGATCGTTGTGTTCTCCAATGGGCCGGACAATGCGAGCGTGGTGCCGCCGGAAGACGTTGCGGAGCTGGCGCAGTCGACGGGAATCGCAATCTACATGGTGTGCACGCGGCAGGCGAAGCTGGAGCCGATTTCGACAGCGGTTTTTGAACGAATGACGGCGGCGACGGGAGGCAAAGCGTACTTCGCGAAGAGCTGGCAGGATGAAGAACGGGCGTTTGCGTCGATCCGGGATGATCTGGCGCATCTGTATTCGCTTAGTTATTACCCGCAGCCGAATCCGAATCGCGGCTGGCGGAGCATAACCGTGAAATTGAATTCGGAACCGATGAAGAAGTATCACGTGCGGACGAGAAACGGGTACCGGTTGCAGGCGTCGCGATTCCCGAAAGAGGAAGCGTCGTTGGCGGTGCCGGAGTGAGTGTTGCGGGCGGGTGAGGACTACGACGCCACGGGGGCTAAAGCCCTTTTGGGGAGGCGACGGGTTTCGCGGCGGCTAGAAACCGCCGCTCCCCCAGCTGAAAGTCGGGGGCTTCCACAAAGAGAAAAGAAAGAAAAGAGAAAGACGACCCAAGAGCCCACATGCACCCGCGGGAGGTGTGTCGCGCCTCCGGCGCTTATGTCCTTAGGTTTGGACACCCAGCGCTCACCCGCTGAGCTAAGTTGGGGCGTGCCTACGGCGCTAAGCGACCCACACAAAGAGCGAACGGCCGTCTTTCCGGGGGCAGGACGAACAGAAGGACGTGCGCAAAAATCCGCCGCTCTGAAGACCGGCCACTACCGAAGCAAAGAGCGGCCCCCTCGGAAGGCGGGCCCATAAAGGTAAACTCGAGAGAAAAGCCGCAGGGCTCGAAGACTCGCCCTGGGCAACAACAGAAGCAACACAGATGGAAATACGATTATGGGCGGACCGAGGGGGTGACATTCCTGAGGAAGCCGGCGGAGTTGGGGGCAGTTTTGCTGTTGAGGGTGCGGACGCCGGACCAGACAAGTTGAAGTCCGGCGCAGATGGCGATCACCGCGACAGCAGCTTTCAGTTTTCGCGCGGGGAGTTTTGGGGCGAGAAGGCAGCCGAGGATGACACCGGGAATTCCGCCGAGCAGGAGTTGTGTCAGGACGGGCGCGCTGACGGAGCCGAAGGTCCAATGGATAGCGCCGCCGATGAGGGCCAGGATGAGGCCGAAGAGAAGATCGGTGCCGACGACCTGCGCGGGCGTCATTTCCGAATAGTTGAGAAGCAGCACGGTTCCGAGAGCACCGGCGCCTGCGGAAGAAAATCCCGACTCCAAACCGATGGGGAAGGCAAGCCAAGGCAGCCAGTGCGGATTCCTGCGCGCGAAGCCGGGGACCTGAGCCCTTGGAATGAAAGTGACGCTGGATGTAAGAGCCAGAAGTATACCGAGCGCGATGACGACAGCAGGATTGCTGGCCTGGTGTGCGAGAACTTTGAGAGCGAACATGCCAAGCACAAGACCAGGGACCGCGCCCAGTATCAAGAGACGAAAATAGTGGGAATGAACTTGTTTGGCTGACAGATAGAAGGGTGCAGCGATCAAGCGCAACACGCCGGCAAATACAAAGGTAGTGCCGACGGCTTCCGATGCAGGAAGGCCCGCAATCAGTAGGAGCGCGGGAACGGTAAAGCTGCCGCCGCCGATCCCGGTGAGGCCGACAGAGAGAGCGATCAGAAAACCAAGGAGCAAATGAATCATTGTGATCGCTCCGAGAAAGTGTGGATGCCGCACTCGAGCTTTCGGCCACCCCAGCGTCCGGAGCGAGGATTGTTGGGATCTTCGGGCAGCGCCGTGCAGGGCTGACACCCGATGCTCAGGTAGCCTTCGTCGTATTGGGGAAGATAGCTAAGATTGTGGGCGCCTGTGTATTCCCAGACCTGGGCCCAAGCCCAATCCGCGAGTGGGCTGACCTTTGTGAGCGTTTTGCCCGCGGGCAGGCGATGGAATTCGGCTTTCTTCAGATTCTTGCGTGTGACGGATTGTTCGCGGCGCAGGCCCGTGAACCAGGTGTCGAATGGCTCCAAGGCTTCAAGGAGCGGGTCAACTTTGCGCAGCTGGCAGCATTTTGTGGGGTCTTCACGATAGAGAATGCCGAATGCTGATTCCTGCGCCTTAACGGTTTGTTTGGGGAGGACGTTGACGAGGTTCAGTCCCCAGTCGCGAGTGAGCCGGTCACGAAATTCGTAGGTCTGAGGAAAGTGGTAGCCAGTTTCGAGAAAGAGCACGGGAATTTCCGGCAGGCGCTGGCGGAGGAGATGAAGAACGATTACATCCTCGGCCTGGAAACTGCAGGTGAAGCAGGCGCGCCTCGCGGATTGGTTTTCAAGGAAGAGGTCGACAAGTTCCGCGGCGGTGCGGGATTCCAGTTGGTCCAGATCGGCTGCGAGATTCATTTCAATTTGCCTCCGTGGAGGGGTTCGGATTCAGCCGGAGCGTTTCGGCGATCCGCAGGACGCGGCTGAGAACGTCCTCGTGCGGTGTGGATGGCTCATCGTGGCTGAGAACAAAGTGGGAATTGCCGGCGATGCCGTCAAAGAAAGCGCGATCACGGGCGCGAAGGCCGGTTTCTTCCCAGGAGAGGATCACGACGCCCAGATTCCAAAGCGTGTTGAAGAGCGTGCGGCGAGAAGGCGCGGGAACGCCCGGGTAGTTGATGAGAACGGCTTCGAAGCCGTGGTCGAGCAGGGCGCGTTCCAGCTCCTCTGCACGCACGCGATCGCCATCCAGGGTGAAGATAGCTGGGCGATGGCCACGGCGAAGAGAACGCTCTTCGGAAGAGACTCTGCCTGTCTTTTTTGGTTTGGGCAACTCGTGATGCGCGCGACGGTCATCAATGTAAATTGAGAGATCTTCGCGGACCATAGCGGCGCCGACGGTGGCGTTGGTGAGCGGATCGATGAGAATCAGGCTGCCGGTGGTGCGATTGCGGGAGTACGGGTCGAAGAACAGCGGCTGGCTCGTCTCCAGTTCGACTGCGGCGATTTCGTTCATTTCGAGATGGCCGGCCGGGTGCTCGTCGAGGGTGTTGACGTTCACGCGATAACGAATGCGTGTGGCTTTGGCTTTGACGTAGCGTCCGGCGTGCTTCGCGAGATAGGTGCGATTCAGATCGAAGGGCGCGTCGTGCAGCCAGACAACGCTCGCCAGAAGCTTCGTGGAGGCGTGGGGCCTGGCCTGCGGCGAGACGAGCATGTCGCCGCGACTCAAATCGATTTCCTCGGCTAACTTCAGGACGACGGATTGCGAGGCGTGCGCGGCTTCGAGGTCGCCATCGAAGGTAACGATCGATTCAACTTTTGTGTGTTGCCCAGAGGGAAGCGCGAGTACGGTGTCGCCCGGACGAACCGCGCCGCTGGCGACGCGCCCGGCAAAGCCGCGAAAGTTGGCGTCCGGACGGATGACGGATTGCACGGGAAAGCGCAGGGCTTCCATTTGCACGGCAGGCTGAATGGGAACAGTCTCCAGATGTTCGAGCAGGGTTGGACCTGAGTACCAAAGCGTTTTATCGCTACGCTCGACGAGATTGTCGCCTTCCAGTGCGCTGATGGGGATGCACTGGACTGAGGAGATGCCGAGGCGCGAGGCAAGCTCGGTGAAGTCGTCGCGTAAACGAGAGAGGACGTCTTCGTTGTAGCCGACGAGGTCCATTTTGTTGATGGCGGCGAGGACGTGAGAGATGCCGAGCAGCGAAGCGATAAAGGCGTGGCGGCGGGTTTGTGGGAGAAGGCCCTTGGAGGCGTCGATGAGAATCACCGCGAGATCAGCGGTGGAAGCGCCGGTGGCCATGTTGCGAGTGTATTGTTCGTGGCCTGGCGTGTCCGCGATGATGAATTTCCGGCGCGGAGTGCTGAAGTAGCGGTAGGCGACGTCGATGGTAATTCCCTGCTCGCGTTCGGCCCGCAGGCCGTCGGTTAGGAGCGAAAAATCGATGGCCTTGCCGGAGCGGTTAACGCGGCTTTTCTTGACAGAGGCGAGCTGATCTTCGTAAACGGCTTTGCAGTCGTGAAGCAGGCGGCCGATCAACGTGGATTTGCCGTCATCGACGCTGCCTGCGGTGGTGAATCGCAGGAGTTCCTTGTTCATCTCATGCACGAGAAATTCGTCCGGATCGGAACGAACTTCGGGTTTGGTGGCCAGCGACATTAGAAGTAGCCCTCGCGTTTCTTGATTTCCATCGAACCTTCCTCGTCGTGATCGATGGCGCGGTTCTCGCGCTCAGAGCGGCGGAAGGAGATCATTTCCTCAATAATTTTGGGAACGGTGTCGGCTTGGGAGCGGATCGCGCCTGTACATGGAACGCAGCCGAGCGAGCGCATGCGGCAGGTGATGTTCGCGGTTTTTTCGCCGGGCAGTAACTGGTCCTTGGAATGGATAAGGATCAAAGAGCCATCGCGATTGACCACTTCCCTTTTGCGCGCGTAGTAGAGGGGGACGATGGGAATCTTTTCGGCGTGGATGTAGAGCCAAATATCCAGCTCCGTCCAGTTGGAAAGCGGAAAGACGCGGATGCTTTCGCCCTTATCGATGCGAGAGTTGAAGATGTTCCAGAGTTCGGGGCGCTGATTCTTCGGATCCCACTGGCCGTGCACGTCGCGGAAGGAGAAGATGCGCTCCTTGGCGCGGGATTTTTCCTCGTCGCGGCGCGCCCCACCGAAAGCGGCGGTGAAGCCTCCGGCTTCGAGGGCATCAAGGAGAGCCCGTGTTTTCAGCAGGCCACAGCATTTCGGGGTCCCGAGCGCGAAGGGATTGGCTCCTGCGTCAAGGGCTTCACGGTTCTGGTGAACGATCAGCTCGGCGCCGAGTTCTTTGGTGTAGCGGTCGCGGAATTCGATCATTTCGGGGAATTTGTAGCTGGTATCGATGTGAAGGAGGGGAAAGGGGATCTTGCCCGGGAAAAAGGCTTTCTGCGCCAGGCGGAGCATCACCGAAGAGTCTTTGCCGATCGAGTACAGCATGACGGGGCGGGCAAACTCGGCGGCAGCTTCCCGCAGGATGTAGATGCTTTCCGCTTCGAGGGCGCGAAGATGGTTCAGCCGCCGAGCAGACAGAACCCTCGGCTGAGATCCCACGGACTCGGCTGGAAGCAATTCGCTTACCGCATTTGGCATACTCTTTCCTTTGTGGAGAAGTCGTACCAAACAAAAAACCCACCAGCTCGGTGATTCCGGCGGTGGGTTCCTTTATTACAGCTCGATTTTAGGAGAATCCTAGGTCACGAGCCCCCCGGCGCCAGAAGACACCCCTGTACAACACAGACAACAACAGGCCTGTGAAGCGGAGTTCTGGTTGAGGATGCGCGACATGAGTAATGAATATAGCGGCGGGTGTGGGGGAGCGCAATCACCGCATACAACGATTTATTGGATGGGGTTCAGCGGTTTTTTGGTTACACGGAGATTCAGCACCGGAGTGCAAAACCAGCCTTTAGCCGCCAGCCGATAGTATTAGCCTCGTCTTCTCTACTGTCGGCTAGACCAGCCACGACACTGGCAAGAGCGGCCCGCCTCGGAAGGCGGCCACTACAGCCTTGCCTCCTGCTGTTGGCTAACGGCTGGTGGCTGAAAAGCCGCAGGGCTCTCGGAGTCGCCCTGCGCTGAAGGATTTATTTTGTTGTGCCCCGGAGGACGGTGACTGAGGCGGGCGGCAGGGTGTAGACCGTGTCGGGAGTTGCGTCGATCGTAGACGTCGCGGCGGGGCCGGCCGGATCGGCATAGCCGGCCTTGCGGTTCGGATGCCAGGTGTATTGGTTCTTGCCGAAGGTGATCATGGTGACGGGCCCGGCGAAAGCCTGGCTGGTGTTGGCGTCCGTATCGTTGAAGACGATGCGCACGGGATGGTGGTTGTCGTGGTCCTTATTAATGACGAGCAGGGACCACTGGCCGTCCGGGCGGAAAACCGCGTAGGCGGTGACGAGGACGTGACCCTTGTCGTCCTTGATGTCGCTGGCCGCGTGAAAAAGCAGGTGCTCGGCGTCCTTGGGCTGGACCCACTCCTGCGTAATTAATTGCGCTCCGAAATATTGAGAGGTCTTCGAACGAATCTTATAGTTCTGGTCGACCATGAACATGTGGTAGGTGCCCCAGCTGTTTGCGCAATTGGCGTGGGCCGGCGAGTAGGGCAGGTCGTGATAGTAAAAGGTGCCTTGGCCGCCGGCAGTAAGGAAACCGCCAAAAGAGTCGGCCAGCCAGAGGGCGCCGAAAACGTCGACCGCCGCTTCGCCGCCGTGGTCGTTTGTTTCCGTGTCGAACATGGGCGTATCCGGGGGCAAACCGTCCTCGCGCCAGACCTGCATGATGTGGGTGATGAGTTCGGGCTCCTGATAGAGATTTTCCCAAGGGGTTTCGCAGCCGTCGTAGGGATAGTGTTCGAAGGACATGAAGTCGAAATCGGAAAGGCGCTGGTGGGCGTTGAGGTAATTAAGAAAGCGGCCGAACCAGGACGTCTTGCCCTGGGCATCCCGCCAGACCTTTATGTCTTCGGTGACTCCTTGGAAGACGGGTCCACCGAGCTTCAGCTTGGGATCGAGATTGTGCAGCGCGGTGGCCCACTGAAGATAGAGAGCGGCGTAATCCTCGGGCACCATGTATTGGCCGTCGGCTTCTTCTCCCATTTCGATGTAGGCGATGGGATAGCCGCGCTTTTCGATGTAGGCGATTTGCGCGACGGAATCTTCCGGGGTGCCGTAGAGCAAGGCGACGGGAATGAACGCGGGCAGGCCGCGGGTGATGCCGCTAGTGTAGAAAAGATCGAAGCCTGGCTGATCGCCGGATTCCATGCGGTCGGGGTGGACGTAGAGATCGGAAGGCTGGTGCCACGGATCGACCGAGGAACAGAAGGTGGCGGACTGTTTCTGGCCGGGGGTGTGCCGAAGCAGGTCCTTGAAGTTTTGCTGATTGTCGATGATACCAAGATAGAGTTCCTTGATGGCGTAGCCGACGCAATTGCGCGGATCGCTGGGGCCGTGGGTGTCGCAGGTGTTGGAGGATTGCGACATCAGGATGCGGACGTAACGCACTTCGATCGGGACGGAATTTAGCAGAATCAGGGCAATGCCACCTTTGCCATCCGAGATGTAGCCGGAGGCAAAGGTCTTCCAGTCGCCGGAGCCTTGCTCGTCCATGGCGTCGCCGGTGCCGACCCAATGTTGGACCTCGTAGACCTTGGCATAGGGCTCGGCCCAGTCGATACGAATGGCGTTGACGGGATACTTTCCCTCCATATCGATGACGACCCACTGAGGATGGAGCGCGTCGTCTTCGTGAGTGAAAAGCTTGGATAAGTATGGATTGCTCTTCCAGTAGGTGTTGGGGTCACCGTCAGTGAGGCGCGAGTAGCCGTCATCTTCGGAGCCGCCGTTTCGCGTGAATCCGCGATGCGGCAAAGAATAGCCGTAAGAATGGCGGATCATTTCGCTGGTGGGGTTGGCGTCGCCAACAAAATAGCCTTCGCCGGAAGGGTCGCTCCAAGTGCCTTTGGGATTCCAGTGCCAGGCTTGCACGAAGAGTTCGGTGTTCTGGCGATAGCTGATGGCGCCCCAACCGGCAGAGAGGATTTGTTTGATTGTGTCCGCCTCGAAGAAAGGATCCGTGGCATTGCTGGGGACGCGATCGACGGTGGAACCGAGGGCGTAAGGAGGGCTGAAGGAGTTGGCGATATGGGAGGGAGAGGCGTCAACGAGAATGGTTTGGCATTGCACGCTACATGGGATTGAAAGGATTACAAATGCAAGGGGCAAGACCACAAGAAAAGAAACGGAGCGGGCCGACGTCGAAGGTCTTTGGCTAATCGAAAAAGAGAGGTTTCTCACTTCATGGACTCCGTTCGGAATGGCGAGATTGGTTTTTTGCGCAGCAAATGCAAGGAAAGAACACCACGCTTGCTGGTATGATGTCAAGGTTTTGAAACGATTTAACTACTTCGTTGAATCGTCAAGAACAGGCAGGCTCCCCGGGCGAAGACCGCCCCGGGGAATGACAGGCCGGGGAATATTTTCGCACGTGGAACGCTACATTTGAATTCGGGGCGGAGGATGTTATGCGATTGCGAATCTTAGAAGACAGAAAGGCATTGGGGAAGGCAGCGGCCGAGCAGGCTGCGGCGGCCATGCAGCGGGCCATCCGGGAAAACGGAAAAGCGCGAATCATCGGGGCGAGCGCGGCTTCGCAATTCGAGTTTCTAGAGGATTTGACCGCAACGCCAGGGATCGATTGGAAGCGCGTGGAGTTGTTTCACCTGGACGAATATATCGGGTTGCCGATGACGCATCCCGCAAGCTTCTGCAAGTTTCTGCAAGACCGTTTGATCGGAAAAACGGGAATCACAGACTATCATTTGCTGAATGGCCAAGAAGATCCCACGGAAGTGATCCGGCGGACGAATGCGGCGATCAGTGCGGCTCCCATTGATGTGGCGTTTGTTGGAATTGGGGAGAACGGGCATCTGGCATTCAACGACCCCCCGGCGGATTTTGAGACGGAGAAGCCGTACATCGTCGTGAGCCTGGACGAGGTTTGCCGCCGGCAACAGGTGGGAGAGGGATGGTTCGCCGATCTAGAAGCGGTGCCGAAACGGGCGATCTCGATGTCAGTGAAGCAGGTGTTGAAGGCACAGGAAATCCTGGCGATTGTGCCGGGGCCGAGGAAGGCGGCGGCGATTCGATTGTGTTTCGATGGTCCGATCAGTCCGATAGCGCCGTCGTCTATTTTGCGGACACATAGGAATGCCACCGTCTATTTGGACAAAGAATCAGCCGCACTGTTGAGCTCGGAGACGATGTCGGCATGGGTGGCGAGCGCGTGAGCTTGGAAGAAGAGTCTTCGACGCGCACAAGCAGAACAGCTTGCGATAAAAGCCGGAAGGGGAGTCTTCAGGGCTGAAGCCCGACTCATTGAAACGACTTGCGTGGGGGCTGAAAGCCCCCCACCTCCCAAGGAGCAGCGTTTTTCCGGAAGCTGTGAAGCCAATGCCAAAAGTTTCGCAGATTAGCGGTGCGCATCGGGATTCTCGTGGACGACGGGCGATTCCGTCGCTGCGGTGGTGGATTGGCGGGATCCTGTTTGCTTCTACGGTCATTAACTACGTTGACCGGCAAACCCTGTCGCTCCTTGCCCCCTACCTGAAGCTGAACTATCACTGGACGAACACAGATTACGCGAACATTGTGGTGGCATTTCGCGTGGCGTACTCCATCGGGCAAACGGTGTGCGGAAGGCTGATGGATCGATGGGGAACGAAGCGCGGACTGACGATAACGGTGTTGTGGTATTCGATCGTGTCGATGCTGACGCCGCTGGCGCGAGGTTTTTCGAGCTTCCTGGGGATTCGATTCCTGCTGGGCGCTGGAGAATCGGGAAACTGGCCGGGAGCAACGAAGGCGGTTTCCGAATGGTTCCCCAAGCAGGAACGCGGTTTGGCAACGGCGTTCTTTGACAGCGGGTCGTCGATTGGCGGGGCGATTGCGCCGATGATTGTGCTGCCGCTGTACTACCGCTGGGGAATGGGAGCGGCGTTCGTGGTTCCAGGCCTGCTCGGATTGGTTTGGTTGATCGCGTGGCGCTTGGTTTACTACTGTCCGCAGGAGCATCCGCGAATCAGTGAAGCGGAATTGAAGATCATTACTGCGGATGCAGGTGGTAAAGCGGAATTGCGGAAGCAGCGCCCCGAGTGGGGCGAACTCCTGAAACTGCCGCAGACGTGGGGAACGATCATTGCGCGGACGTTCACTGATCCGGTTTTCTTTTTCATCGCGGACTGGTTCCCAATTTATCTGGTGGCCAAGGGCATTTCGCTGAAGAGTGGACTGATCGCCATCTGGATTCCGTTTGTGGGAGCGGATCTGGGGAATTTCTTTGGAGGGTGGGCGTCCGGCTACCTGATCAAGCGTGGATGGCCGCTTGGAAAGGCGAGGAAGGCATTGGTGGTGTTTGGCGGAATCGGCGTGACGCTGCTGATTCCAACAATTTTCACGGTAAATCTGGCGATGCTGACCGGGCTGTTTGCGGCAGCGACGTTTTGTTATGGGTCGTACACGACGATCGCGAATGTTTTGCCGTCAGATTTGTTTTATGCGGAGTCCGTGGCGTCCGTGAGCGGGTTGAGCGGAACAGGAGCGGCGATCGGCACAATCCTTGTGTTTGAGTTGGCGGGGCATCTTTCCGATGCTCGGTTGGCTACGGGCACACATCTGTTCGATCCGTTGATGATTCTGGCGGGATTGATTCCGTTTGCGGGGATGATTTTGGTTTGCTGTCGGTGCGGAATACTGAGGCAACGGAACGAGGGATTGTGCGGAGGATTTGAATTTCTGACGGTTGAGACTGGCGGCTGCGTTCTTGCAACT
>Ga0187772_10000073_pt1 | contig 36928 bp, 36 predicted proteins | sample 0116_SJ02_MP15_2_FD_133137 | JGI IMG/M metagenome (GOLD analysis project Ga0187772, IMG submission 133137) | Tropical peat soil microbial communities from peatlands in Department of Meta, Colombia - 0116_SJ02_MP15_20_MG | ecosystem: Environmental > Terrestrial > Soil > Wetlands > Peat | place... | reverse complement strand
CGCCTTATAGGTCAGCCCGCCGCCGCAGGGCTTCTCCCAGGCCAGATGTTCGTCGTAGATATCTACGGTGTGACCGGCACGCGCGAGCTGTTCGCCGCACATGGCGCCAGAGGGCCCACCACCCACAATGACATAGTCAGCCATGCATCACCGCAATTTTAATTGTTGCCATCTCCGGCGCAGGAAGGATGGACCGCACCTTGGGGAGCCCAGCGTCTCCTAGGACAATGGAAAGAGCACCAGACAAAACCCTGTAAGCAGTATAGCACCGAACAGCGCAGCGACCGTTGGAGAGGCAGACTGCCTGCGTACCAATTGGATACCCAGGCCAGTGAGGATGAACTCCAGCGCAAAATAGGGAGACAGAAGCACCAGCAGGATCTCGCCGCTATGCAAATAGAGGACAGCCGCGACCAAAGAGAGCCAGGAAAGAACAATTAATCCGACCCAAAAGAGGAAGCGTTTACGGCCGTTCAAGACCGGACCCGCGAGAACCTCCATTCCGTACAGGAACAAAAACGCCGCCAACAAGAACAGCGGAAAACGTTCCAAACGAGGCAGGTCCAGCCAGGCTTCCGTCGCGGTCAGTTCGAGCCAGGCCATGATGAGGCCTTGCAGAAGAACTCCAGCGACGACCGCGCCCAGGACCAGGCCCGGGCGGGTCCGGAAGCCTTCGCGGGCGGGGCGCAGGTGCAGGAGAATCAGTCCCAGCCCGACGATCAGAAAGAAGCTCGCCAGATAAGCGCCTTCGAACAGATGCAGGGCACGCAGCGGCTGCCAGTAGTGCAGCAGATGAACCACAAAGATTCCCAAGAGCGCGACTTCGAGCGCGCCACGCAGCCACGGTACCGTGCCGGCCGGGTCCAAATCGGTTTGCGGTTTGTTGCCGATCATCTCATAGAGGAACGGGCCGGCAATAAGAAAGATGCCGACGAGCCCCAGGAGACAACCGAGCAAAGCCGAACGATTCGGCAGGCGCGCAGCATTTGGCAAAGAGAGTACGCGGGCCGCCCAGTCTTGCGCCTCTCGCGCAACTGTGGGCGAAAACAGAACGCTGACATGAGAGTTCCACGGCACGACGGAATACTTCACCCAGGAATACGGGCTGCTTGCGGCGAGGTCGGCCGCATTGTCGACAAGCCCTTTAGGCTCGAACTGGCCCACCAGGATGCGCGTGTTCGGCACAAGGAGTGGCAGCGTGTGGTAGAGCAAGTTCTCGGGATTCACTCCGTGGGCTGCGACCATCGGGGCGGGAGAGATAGCGATCACGCCTGCCGGGCGGAATCTATCGGCCACACGGAGGGCCACTGCTCCACCCATGGAGTGTCCTGCAAGAATGGTGCGATCGAGAATGATCATGCCGCGCGCGGCGAGACCGCGCAGGAGGGAGCTACCGCAAGATTCGGCCTGGTCGGGTGTGAACGGACCAGGCGACCGGCCGTGACCGGGAAAATCCGGAACGAAGACGCGGAGGCCAAGTTCGGCAAGCGCTTGCGCCAGGAACTGCATGGTCATTTTATTGGCAGCAAGCCCATGAAACAGCACCACGGAGCCGCTTTCGGGGCTCGAGAGCAGGTCCGCGCGGTTCACCATCACAAGATCCATGCGGCAGGAGCCAGCATCAGTGACGTAACGGCGTTCGGTGTAGCGGTGTGCGGGGTAAAGAGCGATTAGTCCCCCCACCAACAAACAGAGAATGCCAGCAACTGCTTGCAGGGCCTGTTTTTTCCTATTCAAGCAGGGCGCTCCCGGAATCGGCGAAATTGGAGGGCGTGATAAACTGAGATTTCAGAACCGGCAGGAGTCCGGGTTCTTCAAAGAACATGGAGTGCCTTTGCACGAAGCGGTCTTGACACTAGAACAAATGATTGTGCGGTACGGTCGGGAGAAACGCAACGGCAAGCAGGTTGTGTTCACGAATGGATGCTTTGATTTGCTGCATCCCGGCCACATTCACAGCCTGGAAGCCGCGCGAGGACTCGGTGATTGCCTGATCGTGGGGATCAACAGTGATGACAGCGTGCGCGTCCTGAAAGGCGAAGGCCGGCCGCTGATTCCAGCCGAAGAACGTGCCGAGATTCTGGCCAGCCTGGAATGCGTGGATGGCGTGGTGATTTTTGACGAGCTGACCCCGCAAAAAGTGATTGCGGCGCTCGTTCCAGACGTTTTGGTGAAGGGAAGCGATTGGCCAGGGAATCAGATTGTGGGCAGGGAAGAGGTCGAGGCGGCGGGCGGAAAGGTTGTGCTAATTGACAACATGCCGGGATACTCGACGACGGAGATTCTGAAAAAGATTAGAGAATGAGCCTCGTTTCGCGGACTCTGCTCGGAATGAAGGGGCAGGTATCCGGAAATGCGCAACGAGTTTTGGTGAGGAACAGTGTTAAGAAAGACGCCGGGCAATAGGGACCGAATCCAGGACTAGATGATACTGCCGGCGGTGAGAGAGCGATTGGAGGCACTCCTGCGCCACCCTGCCATAGAGGGCGTGGTGGGAGAGGTGCGCTCCGGCGCGAACCTCGTGGGCCTTTCCGGGCTGCACGACGTGGCAAAACCGCTCGTGGCGGCGCATGTTGTCCACGAGTTGCGGCGCCCCGCCTACTTCATTACAGAGAGTAACCGGCGCGCCGAAGAGTTGGCCGAAGCCCTCCGCTTCTTCTCTGAGATTTTTCCTGGACCTACAGGCGGCGTCGCTGTACTTCCGGCTTTCGACACGCTCCCCTGGGATCCGCAGGCACCCCACGCCGACATTCTGGAGCGTCGAGCGGCCACGCTCTACCAGCTGGCGAACGGGGAAGTGTCCATCGTGGTGGCGCCCGCTGCATCCTCGCTCTGGCGCTACCAGGATCCGTATGTCTACCTGACGCTTGCAAGAACCCTCTCAAAGGACACCGAAGCGATTCACGAAGAACTGATCACCCATCTGGCGAGCATCGGCTACGCGCGCACGGAAATGGTCGAACTGCCAGGGCAATTCGCCGTCCGCGGCGGAATTGTGGACGTTTTCTCGCCGGAAGCTCTGCGGCCGGTGCGTATCGAGTTGCTCGGAGACACCGTGGAATCGGTCCGCGAATTCGACCCGCGCACACAGCGATCGGTCGCGCCCGTGGTGAAGACCACGATCCTGCCGCTGGCGGAGTGGAGCGTGCCCGCCCCTGGGAGCCGCGAAGCCGAACAGTGGGAGCCGGGGGGCTGGGGCGGCTTTACCAAAGAGCCTGGTGGCAGCGCGCTGTTCGAACTGGCGGAAAGCTCGCTAAAGCCGATTGTGTTTCTTGACGAGCCGGAAACGCTGCGGGAGACGCGAAAGAAAATCCTGGAAGAGGCCACCGAAAATTACGAGCGGCATGGTGCGGCGAATGCGCCGCTGGTCGCGGACCATTTCTGGAGCGAAGAGGGCTGGGAGAAAGCGCTGAACAAGACGTCGCGGATTGTAGTGGAACAATTGAACCTGGCGCAATCTGGCGGCCAACGGTTTGAGTTGATCGCCAGGCCAAGCACGCGGTTTCACGGAGACGTCGTAGCCTGCCTCGGCGACATTCGCTCGCAGACCTCAGCCGGTGGCACGGTGTTCCTTACAGCGGCCAGCACGGGGGAGCTCGAGCGTTACGCGGACATCTGCCGCGAGTATGAAGTTCCCTACGTCTTGGGAGAAACCGAGGAAGCCGCCGCGGGATTCACTGCGGAAAACGCTTCGGAAACCGCTCGTCTGCTACTGATGCGAGCGCCTTTTGCGGGTGGAGTGGCGTTTCCGGAAGTCAACCTCACGCTGTATGGGAATGCGGACTTGTTCGATGTGGCGCCCGCGGTGGAGCGCCCAAGCCGGAAAATCCGCACCTCGGGGTTCTTCGCCGACTTTGCGGAATTGAAACCGGGTGATTTCGTCGTTCACGTCGATCACGGAATTGGCCAGTTCGAGGGTCTGCGTCTCATCGAATCTGACGGCCGGCGTGGCGAGTTCATGTTGTTGCGCTACGCCGAAGACGCGCGCTTGTATGTGCCGCTCGAGCGCATGGACCTGGTGCAGAACTATCGCGCGGTGGAAGGAACCCACCCTACGCTCGATAAACTCGGAGGCACGGCGTGGAATGCGCGCAAGACGCGCGTGCGCAAGTCGCTCGAAGACATGGCGGACAAGCTGCTGGTGCTCTATGCCGAGCGAAAAACCGCACAGGGGTTTGCGTTTTCTCAGGATGGAACCTTCCAACGGGAATTTGAGGACGCCTTTGAGTTCGAAGAGACGCCGGACCAGCTCTCAGCCATCTCCGACGTGAAACGCGACCTCGAGAAATCTTCCCCTATGGACAGGTTACTGTGCGGCGACGTGGGCTACGGCAAAACCGAAGTGGCCATGCGCGCGGCGTTCAAAGCGGTGACGGAGAACAAGCAGGTTGCTGTGCTCACGCCCACGACCGTTCTGGCCTTCCAGCACTTCGAGACATTCAAGAAGAGATTCGCCGCCTTCCCTGCGCGAATCGAGATGTTGAGCCGATTCCGCAGCGCGGCGGAACAGAAGCAAATCCTGGCGGATATCGACACCGGCAAAGTCGATATCGTAATAGGCACGCACCGGCTGCTCTCCAAAGACGTGAAGTTTCAGGATTTGGGCCTGCTCGTGGTGGACGAAGAGCAGCGGTTCGGCGTGGCGCACAAAGAGCGGCTGAAGGAGATGCGGAAAAACGTGCACGCATTGGCGCTTTCCGCCACCCCGATCCCTCGCACGCTGCACATGTCTCTGGTGGGCTTGCGCGATATGTCCGTGATCGAGACGCCGCCGAGGGACCGGCTGGCGATTCAAACTGTGGTGTCGTCCTTCCATGAAGAGATCGTGCGAAAGGCCATCGAAAATGAGCTGGCGCGCGACGGCCAGGTTTACTTCATTCACAATCGAGTCGAGTCCATCTACTCGCTAGCGAATCTGGTGACGAAACTCGTCCCCAAGGCACGCGTGGTCGTCGGCCACGGCCAGCTGAGCGAGCGCGAACTCGAACAGGTGATGCTCAAGTTCATCCGTGACGAGGCCGACGTGCTGGTCGCCACGACGATCGTCGAAAACGGACTGGACATTCCCCGGGCAAACACGATTCTGATCAACCGCGCCGACCGCCTGGGGCTTGCTGAGCTCTACCAACTGCGCGGTCGCGTAGGTCGCTCGAGCCAGCGCGCTTACGCCTATCTGCTCGTGCCGCCGGAGCGCCTATTAACCGAAGTCGCTCGAAAACGGCTAGCGGCCATGAAGGAGTTTAGCGAATTGGGCGCGGGCTTCCGCGTTGCGGCGCTGGACCTCGAACTCCGCGGAGCGGGGAACATGCTAGGTCGCCAACAGCACGGGCACATTGAGGCGATTGGCTTCGATATGTATGTGCAGATGTTGGAGCGCGCCGTCGCCAAGCTGAAAGGCGAAGAGGCTGCGCCCGAACTGCGCACCACGCTCAGCCTGGGGTTGGATGTGCGCATCCCGCCGGAGTACATCCCGAGCGAGAACCTGCGCTTGCGGACTTATAAGCGCATTTCCTCGGTTGCCAGCGAATCGGAGAAACAAGACGTGCACAAGGAACTGGAGGACCGCTTTGGGGTTCTTCCGAAAGCCGTGGAAAACCTTCTGGAGTTTGCCGTCCTCAAATCCATGTGTGAGCGCTTGCGGATTGCCGCCGTCGAGCGCCAGGGAGGCAAGATTGCACTCCGGTTCCACCCGGAAACTACCCTCGAGCCTGCCGCAGTCGTAAAGGTGGTGCGCTCGCGGAAAGGGATCAAGCTTGATCCCAGCGGGGTGCTGTGGATGGAAGTGGAGCGGGGCGAGCCGCTAACCGTGGCCTTGCACAAGGTCTTGGCCGGCCTGGGCGGGCAAAGCAAGGCTGACATGGCCCGCAATCCAAGTTAAACTTCAACAATGGGGAAAAATATGACAAAAGTTTTGCTCGCAGGGCTTCTGATTGCCTGGCCACTGCTGGGCCAGAATCCGCCGGCGCAGAATCCACCGGCACAGAACCCGCCGGCGCAAACTGCTCCCGCGCAGACGCCACCACAGAATCCTCCCGCGCTAGAGCAGCCGAAGATGGAAGAACCGGGGACGGCCCCGGATGAGCCCCAGCCCGCGGCCCCGAAAAAGAATGACACGCCCGCAATCAAAACAGCCAAGAAGACGACGGAAGGTGAGGGCAAGGTCGTCGAAGAGATCATTGCGCGCGTGAACAACGACATCATCACGCGTTCGGAACTCGATAAGGCAAAAGCCGAAGACGCCGACGCCGCCCGCGAACAGTGCAGCGGCAAGTGCACACCGGAGCAACTGCAGGTGGCCGTCGAAGACGCGCAGAAGTTTGCGCTCCGCGACTTGATTGACCAGTCTTTGCTGGCGCAACGCGGCAAGGACATGGACATCAACGTCCAGCCGGACGTGGTGAAACAGTTGGATCAGATCCGGCAACAGAACAAATTGAAAGACCTGGACGAACTGGAAAAGGCGGTTACCGCGCAAGGCATCAATTGGGAAGATTTCCAGAACAATATCAAGAACCGCTTACTGACCCAGGAAGTTATTCGCCGGGAAGTCGGCTCGCACATCAACATCAGCAACGAAGAACAGAAGAAGTATTATCAGGACCACCTGAAGGATTTCGAGAGGCCGGAGGAAGTGGCGTTGAGTGCCATTGAGATCAAGACAGAAGGGAAGAAAGAGTCGGAAATCCCGGAACTGAAAGCGAAGGCGCAGAAGCTGCATGACCGCATAAACGATGGCGAGGATTTTGGAGAATTGGCGAAGCGTTTTTCCGATGGCGCCACGGCGCAACAGGGTGGGTACCTGGGCGTGTACAAGCGTGGGGAACTGTCCAAGGAACTGGAAGACATCGTCTTCAAGATGAAGAAGAACGAAATCACCGACGTGATCGAAACCAAGCAGGGTTTTCTCATCCTAAAAGTGTTGGAACGGTATGAAGAAGGGCAGCAGCCCTTTGATAAAGTGCAGAACGAGATTCAGGACCGCCTCTACAGCGAGAAGATGGAGCCGGCGTTGCGGGAATATCTGAAGACTCTGCGCGAGCAGAGTTATGTGGTGATCAAGCCCGGTTATCAGGAAATGGCCGGCGGCGGAAACTCGGAGATTCAGGAAGTCAGCGCCACACCGGAAGCTACAAAAACGAAGAAACCCCACAAAAAATATCTTCTGTTTGGGAAGACCACCTAGCCGGGAACATGAAGAGCCCTCTTGTCAAGGACCTCACTGCCGACCAAGTGATTACAGGTTTTTTTCTTGTGCATGAGAAAGAGGTCCGCAACACAAACACCGGAAAGCCGTATCTGCGGATGGAACTCGGCGACCGCAGTGGAACTATTGAAGCGCGCATGTGGGACCAATTCGAGGGTTTCGCAAAAGGTGTGAATCGCGACGATTTTGTGAAGGTTCAGGCGCGCGTCGAAATTTACCGCAACAGACCGCAACTCTCGCTGCAGCAGTTTCGTTTGGCCAAGCCGGAAGAGATCGACCTGGCCGATTTCCTGGCGCACACACCGTTTGATGTCGAGGAACTCTACAAACAGTTGCTGGTGACGGCCGAGGGGATGACGAATGCCTGGCTGAAACAGTTGGTGTTGAAAATATTGAACGACCCGCAGATCGCGGCGCGGTACAAGCGCGCGCCTGCAGCCAAGGTGATGCACCATGCTTATCTTGGTGGGCTACTCGAACATGTGGCCGGGTTGTGCGGCCTGGCAAAGCAGGTGGCGGCACACTACCCAGAGCTGGATTTGGACCTATTGCTGGCCGCGGCGATGCTGCACGACGTCGGAAAGCTGGATGAGTTGTGCTACGAGCGTTCCGTAGCGTATACGGCCGAGGGGCAGCTCCTAGGCCACATCGTTATGGAATTGGAAACCGTCGGAAAAGCGATGGATGCCATTGAGGGATTTCCGCCCAAACTGAAAACCGTGGTGGAGCACATTCTGATCAGTCATCACGGGCAATACGAATTTGGGTCGCCCAAGCTGCCCATGATCCGCGAAGCGCTGGTGTTTCACTATCTTGATGACATGGATTCGAAAATGGCGGCAGTTCGAGCGGCGATGGCAGTGGAGTCGGGGGAAGAAGAGTGGTCAGCGTATAGCGGCGCTTTGGGGCGTAAGTTCCTGCGGCTGGAAAAATTCCTGAAGCCCTCGTCGTAGGATGTCTTTGAGCGGTCGAGCTCGGCTAAGCCACCCACTTAATCATCAGCTTCTTGCGCTTCTTGGCGCAATCCAGAAGGTAGAGGTCGATCAGCTTCTGGTACGGAAGTTTCGTTTCGTCGGCTAGCTCCTTGAAATAGTCCACGACTTCCCGGCTCAAGTTGATTCCGACGGCAATCTTCTTGCCCGGGTAGGGATTCTTTAGCTCTTTCAGTTTGGAAAAATCATATTCCTTCTTCATAGAATCCAATCTCCTTCTTCGTTGCCCTTGGCACAGAAATAATCCGCATCATCGAATCGGGCTCCCGGTAGCAGTGAACAACCACCAGCTGCCCTTGCCGTTGAGGTTAGTCCAAAAAGGATAAATCGTTGCTCTCTTCCAGAGTGTTCCGGGTCAGAGAAGAAGCGCGCATTGGGATCGTTGAACACGCTCTGAGCCTCTTCAAACCAGACTCCATGCTTCGCTCGGTTGCTTCTGTTTTACCGTTCATCTCACTCAAAGCGAAGCACATCTAGATAATATCTAGATTCAGGGATTCTTATAACGCAAGACAAGGGCGGGAGTCGAAAACAAGGACGGAACCCAGGTAGAACAGACCAGACGGTATCTTGCTAGGGCCCCGTCCATGGCCCTAAACTGGAATGGATGCTACCGGCGAATTATCAAGTTCGAAACCTGACGATCGCCCCGGCAACCGTGCTGGCGCCCATGGCGGGCGTGACCGACACTCTGTTCCGCCGCGTGATTCGAGGACTGGGTGGCTGCGGACTATTGATGACGGAGTTTACGAGCTCCGAGGGAATTACGCGCAGCGCCAGAAAGACGCTGCGGTATCTCTATTTTCAGGAGGATGAGCACCCCATCACCGCGCAGTTGTTTGGCGCAAACCCCAAGGTGATGGCCGAAGCGGCCCGCATGGTGGAGGACCTGGGCTATGACGCGGTGGACATCAACCTGGGCTGCCCGGCAAAAAAGGTGGTGAAGTGCGGTGGGTCTGGCCTGCTACGCGAACTGCCCTTGTTGGATGAGATTTTTCGCAGCGTGCGTGCCGCTGTGAGGATTCCCCTCACGATCAAGCTGCGCGCGGGATGGGACGAAAACTCGATCGTCGCCAAGCAAGTGATAAAAATGGCAGAGCAGGCCGGAGTCGAGGCAGCGGCCATTCATCCACGAACACGCTTGCAGGGATATTCCGGCAAAGCCGACTGGAACATCATTACGGCAGTGAAGCAAGCCGCGAGAATCCCCATCATTGGAAACGGCGATATTCAGTGCCCGGAGGACGCGGCGCGCATGGTGCAGGAAACCGGCTGCGATGCGGTGATGATCGGCCGTGCGGCGGCCACAAACCCCTGGATTTTCGCGCAGATGGAAGAATTCCGGAAAACCGGGCGGTATTTTGCTCCCACTGAGGAGGATCGCCACCGTTTACTTTCTGGCTACTATAGGCAAATTCTTGACTCCAATGCACCGGATAGCATGGGAAAAATGAAGCAGTTCGCTTGTTGGTTTACCCATGGGGTGGGGAATGGCAGCGAACTGCGTAGGATAGTGCATTTGGCGCGCACGCCGGGGGAAGTGGTCGAAAACGTCGAGCGCTTCTTTGAGCGGAAAGCGGCCGTTGGGGGGAATCCAGCCCATGAGCCAGGTCATCGAGAAGTTAGTCCGACAACGCTCCGAACGTAGAATCTCCGTTCGCCTGCCGCTGCGGGTACGTGGGAAAGACGCGCGCGGCTTTGCCTTCGAGGAAGATACATCCAGCGAGAACTTGTGCCGCAGCGGGGCCGCGTTTCGTACGCGGTTCGATGTAGCGATCGGATCCAACCTGGAGATTCGTATACCGCTCCAGTCGGCGGCCGCCGCGCGTCGGGACGAAACCGATTTCCAGACGCAAGGGCGTGTTGTGCATGTCAGTGAATCGCAGCCGGATGGAGAGCGGGTAGTTGGCGTGCAGTTTGTCGGCCCGCGCTTCCAGCGGATGTTCCGCCCCGAGACGGCAGCTTGAGCGAAGCCAGCTTCGAAGCCCTGACCTCACGAGGGGACCGCAACCTCAATCGTCTACTCCCCAAGTGGTGGGTTTTCGTCGAGGAGCTGGCGGTAGGCGTCCCGCTTGGTCATGCCGCGTTCTTTGGCGGCGAGCTTCAGGGCTTCCTTGCGGTCGAGCTTGGCCTGGTGCATGAGTTCATCGACACGCGCGGCTAAGGACTGGGCCGTGTCCACGTTTACTCCGGCGATCCCTTTTTCTGGCGGGCCAATCACCATTGTCATCTCGCCCTTAGCGGGATTCTCATTCAGCGACTGAAATATCTCTGTGAGCCTTCCGCGGCGGAACTCTTCATGGAGCTTGGTGACTTCGCGCGCGAGACAGGCGGGACGATCGCCGAGGATGGCCACGGCATCGGCAATAGTGTCCGAGATGCGGTGCGGAGCCTCGTAGAATACCAGGGTGCGATCTTCAATCCTCAGGCGCTCCAACGCTCGCTGGCGTTCGCCGCTGCGTGCGGGAAGAAAGCCAAGAAACAAAAACTCCTCGCTGGGCAAGCCCGAAGCGGACAGCGCCGCTAGCAAAGCAGCAGGGCCAGGAATCGGGACGACGGGAATATGGTGCCGAATGGCCAGAGTCACCAGCCGATGGCCGGGGTCGGAAACCAACGGCATGCCGGCGTCGCTTACGAGGGCAATGCTCGCGCCGCGTTCCATGGCAAAGACCAGTTCGGAGGCCCGAGTCACCTCGTTGTGCTCGTGGTAGCTCACCAAGGGCTTATGAATTTCAAAATGGCTGAGCAACTTCAGGGTGTGGCGGGTGTCTTCGCAGGCGATCTGGTCAACTTCCCTCAATACGCGTAGCGCCCGCAAAGTGATGTCTTCCAGGTTGCCGATTGGGGTGGCGACCAGATACAAGCAGCCGGGGCGGGCTTCGCGGGAAGAATCAGAGTGTGCATTCTCATTCATGGATTTCGCGAATGCTCAGTTTAGCACGGTGGGTATGATGATGGGCGCGCATGCTATAATCGATTTTTTGCATCGACCGCAGGAGGCAGTACAGTGCCGTTGTACGAGTACGAATGCACGAAATGTCATAAGAAAACGGAGAAGATTGAGAACGTTTCCGGGCCGCACCTCAAGAAGTGCCCACATTGCGGCGGAAAGGTCGAACCTGTTCTATCCGCCCCGGCCATTCAATTCAAGGGCGCGGGGTGGTACGTAACCGACTATGCCGGGAAGAATAACGCCACCGCGGAGGCCACCCCGGCGGAGAAGGCCGAGAAAAAGGAAGAAACAAAGGCGCCCGCCGCAAAAGAATCCAAAGACAAAGAAAAGAAGCCGGCAAAGAAGCAGTAGCACGGAGGGCCGCAAGAGGCTACCGCCAGAGCCTTTCCCCCAATGTTCTCCAGTTACAGTTTTAGCGATTTCAGGTAAGCGCGGAAAGCTTCGCCGAATTCCTTGTTTTGCAGCGCAAGCTCTACGGTAGCCCTTAGGAAACCAAGTTTTTCTCCCGCATCGTAGGAAATTCCTTCATAAATAAGAGCCCATAGGCCCTGCTCTTTTGCCAGAATGCGCATAGCGTCAGTCAATTGAATTTCGCCGCCAGCGCCGGGCTTCGTGCGCTCCAGACAATCGAAGATGGCGGAGGGAAGTACGTAGCGGCCCGTAATGGCGAGGTTGGACGGTGCCATTGCGGCCTTCGGTTTTTCCACAAGCTCGCGAATTCGCAACAGGCGCTCGCCAAAAGGGGGCTGAGGAGCTGGTTCGCCATCGACAATTCCGTAGAGATGCGTTTTGTCCTGGGGCACCTCTTCCACCGCGATCGCGCCTGTGCCTGTGGCCTCATAGACGTCGATCAGTTGCTTTGTGGCAGGGTTGGAACCGGGAATCAGGACGTCGCCGAGGAGCACGGCGAAGGGCTCGTCGCCAACCAGGTCCTTCGCTACCAGCACAGCATGGCCGAGCCCTAGCGGCTCCTTTTGCCGCGTATAGCTGACCTGCACCATATTGCTGATATGGCGAACCAGGGCAGCCTGTTCGGTCTTGCCCTTTTCTTCGAGAAAGCGCTCCAGCACGGGCGAATAATCAAAGTGATCTTCGATGGAGTTCTTTCCCTTGCCGGTAACGATGATGACGTGCTTGATGCCGGAGGCCACACACTCTTCCACGACATATTGAATCTGCGGCTTGTCCACAATGGTCAGCATTTCTTTGGGTTGCGCCTTCGTGGCGGGAAGGAAGCGCGTGCCAAGACCCGCGGCTGGCAAAACCGCCTTGCGAACCTTGCGGTGTGGAGCGCTTTTCAGCGGGGACTGCATTCGCTCTTCAGTCATGAGTCGGTTGTTAGTATGTGCTTTTCAAAATTGGGCTGCTTGTTCACAGTATCTGTCGGCCCGGATATTTGTCAATGAAACGACAGATAGTCTGTTGGACTAGGAAAGTAGTACTCATTCCTGTGCACTTACCGAGAGAGAATTATTGTATTTTCGGAAGAGAGGGCAGTTGGGAAAACGGCGGCAATCACCTTTCGGTTGGAACCAAGGTCCAGTCAGACGGCGGAAAGGCTGTGGGCCAGAACTGGGGCGATGGACTTTCGAATTCAAAAGCGACCGTGTAATATCCGTCCTGCGAACTTCGCGTGGCCACAACATGGCACAGTTCCTGTACACCGAGCGCCGGGTTCGTCAGCAGAAGTTTGTGCCCCTTGGGGACCTTCAGGGCCATCTCGAGTAGGCCGCCATGCGCGTTGACAACGAGAGTGAATGCATCCAGGCGCACATGCTTTCCCTCTTCGCAGGTGGTTTCGACCACGACACGGATCTGCAGTAAGACTCGCTCACTTCGCCTCCGGTTCATGGCTTCGGCCCTCGTAAGCCGGCTGGAACTCTTTCGTGGCGGGATATCTTGACCTTATCGACCAGCGGCCGTTCATAGAACTTCTTAAGAGGAAAGCCGCAAGCGCAAGTGAGCAGAATCGGAGTTTCTTTTGCGTGGCCAACGTCCGTGACGACGACTTGAAGGCCACATTCCCGATTGGAACAACGCAACCGATCACCGTACTTTAGTCGCATGCCTCCCCCAGGTCTTACGCTTGCAACTTCGGAACTCGTTGCCGGAGGCATTCTTGCTGGTTTCAGAGCGCAGGCGTGCTTTTTGGTCATTCTCGCCTGGTGGGTCGCTCTGGGCGGCATATGGAAACAGTGTTCGGACGATAGCCCGAAAACAGAGCCTATTTTCTGAGGCCGGGGGAGCTGCCGAATTAGAAACCTATGATTTGCTTTGGAACATGAGCACCGAGGTCGGCAATGTTGCCGATAGTAGCAAAGGTGGTGGGATGTCGGATGGCATCGAATAACGATATTGGACGTGGGTGCCTGTCAGGTCCGTAGTCGGCTGAAGCAGAGACAGCAGCTTGTGAGATTAGCCACAAATCACGGCGAATAGGCCCAAAAGGAACCTTTTATGAGGGTGGTCATGGGTGGTTCTCGCTTTTGGGTTCCGACATGAACCTTTGAAAAGCCGAAGAAATCTCAGACTGGAGTGAACGGTAAAGGCCGGCGGCCGAAGCGCGAGGTTGCCTGAAAACCTGCCAACCGAATTTTTCCCCTTGAATGCCTGATAACCCGGGGATCGGTGTGCTTGGAATACCAAGCATTTTCAGCCTTCTCTCCGTAGAATTTGGCCACTTTCATAGAATTCGAGGCGGCAAAGGACGCCGGGGGGAACCAGAGCAAGGCGGCTTGCCAAATTCTTTCAGGAGATTTTCATGAATCAAGAGAACTCGAGAGTTGGTCTAAAGGTCGCTGGGGCGGTTCTTCTAGTCGCTTTGTTTTCATGTACTTTCATCGGAAGTGGTCAGTCGGGGAATTCGGCGAGCTCACTTGCAACTCAAATGGGGCCGGCCGAAGTTCTTGTAGCGGATGGAGTTGCCCCTACGCCGCCGCCTCCTCCGCCGCCGCAGCATGGGGTTTCCGCAAGCCAGGCCTAACTAATCTGTCACCGGGGCCTTTTGCGGTGAAGGGGGAGTTGTCCCACTCCCCCTTGACTCATGCTACTATCTGTCGGCACGGTAGTGATTGAATACGAGAACTATATAGTTATGCTGACGATGGTGCTATGGGGCGTCGGGACATTTCTTGAAGTTCTCGTGCTGGTTCGTGGCTACCAGCAGAGGCTGTTGTCTGGATTTCCCATCTTTTACGGGTACCTTCTCTTTGTTGCGATAGGTGAGTTTGTCAGGTTTTTTGCTTACCGCTGGTCTCCAGACTATTACTACTATCGAGTGTACTGGGTCACGCAGTTTCTTGGCTTGGCCATCGGTTCCTTAATCATCTTTGAGATTTATCGAGTTGCCCTGCGTTCCTTTCCGGGGACAGCCAAGATGGCGCGCTGGATGCTGCTTTTGGTGTTTGGCGCAATCTTCGCGAGATCGTTTACAAACTCCGCTGGCGGAGTGTTCGCCTGGTTTGCGCAAACAACCGTGGAACTCGAAAGGAACCTGCGGGTTGTACAGGCGCTCGCCATTCTGACGCTGGTTTTCCTTTTTTTCTGGTACGCGATTCCGTTCGGAAGAAATCTGAAGGGAATTCTGGTTGGGTATGGCCTGTTCATCGGCATGAGCATTGCCCGTTTCGTCCTGTGGTACCACTTGTGGGACAAGATAAAACCATATTGGACAGATTTGGGCGCTGTCACATTTCTGTTGGTGCTGTGCGTCTGGGCCGTATCGCTTTGGTCGGCGCAACCGGCCCCTCAATTGAAACCGGAGATTCGGCTTGAGCAGGATTACGAGTTGTTGGTCGCTTCGACACGCGATCAATTCCGAAGGACGCTTACACGTCTTGGATGGGCGGCCCGGGGATGACTCCATGGTTCACTATTGTGGTCCTTGTGGCGGTTGCGCTTGTGCTGGTTTTGCTTGAAACCAGTGAACCGGAAGCCATATCGCATGGGGTGAGCTGGGCAAAACATGGCCGGACGGGGTGCGCGAATTCCTTGCTGCCCCAGGAAATGGCTTTGCGCATTTTTTCGCAGCGGGACGGGGATTTTATCCGGCTCACGGGATCGCCCCGATTGTGGCGCATTTACCTAAGAGAGCGCCGCAAGGTTGCGTTGCAGTGGGCTTACCGGACGTCGCGGGAGACTCGCCAAATCATGCGGAATCACCGGTTTCGTTCCCGTGAAAGCGAGAATTTGAACGCGGCCGTCGAAGCCAAGCTCTTTTTCCAATACGTCGAACTTCGTTTCCTCTGCGGGGCCCTGATTGTGCTGATTCGATTGTTTGGCCCGCACGTCTTGGTGAACCTGGCCGCGCATGCGGGTGCGCTCTCTTATCGAATCGGCGCAGCGTTGCCGGCGACGGCGTTCGAAAGTCAGGCCGCTTCTGCGGTGGACGGGACGTTGTGAGTTTTCGATGACCGCCGGCCTGCATCGCGTGTCCGGAAGAAGCGCCTACGAAGACCTTCAACAGAGGACTCTTGCGAGCATTCCCAGTGATTTTGCTCGCCTGATTTATCTTGCGACGACGCGCGACTACAACAGCGGCATTTACCACCACGAAGGCCTGTCCGGACGGTATGGGACCGAGGAAACCCGGAATGCGCTGCAGTTAGCGCATGAGGAGATTTTCTGGAGGCTGGTGTCGATGCCTCTAGAAGATCTGGTTCATGAGCTCGAAAGCTATGTCCGGGTATCGCACGAAGCGACAGAATCTTTTATCCGCGCTTGGGAAGAACTGGAGCCTTACCGCGTGGCTGTGCCCATGGAAGTGGACGGAACCATGGTGCGGTTGTTCCTCTCGAATATCAAGCTGGCTTTAGAGGTTTTGCGTTTCCGTCAAGGGAAGAATCAGGCGAGTCAACCAGTCGCATCGCTACAGCCGTTACTTGGCCGATGATTTCCGCGTCCCGGCCATAATCGAACCGGCGAACACTGCATGGAGAAAGAGGATGGGGCAATAGAAGCAGGTGCCCGTCCTGCAGTTCACACCAGGAACAAGCGTAGCCATCCCGTAGCTCCACAAAATAGACCGGGCGATCGAACTCCGTGCGCCAGCGCTGAGGTTGGATTCTGCGGACGCGCTGATCGACTTGTACAAAGGAGCCGGGGCGGAGCAAGGGGTAAAGCGTAAAATCCTGCAGCCCGACGTAACCGTACAGGGTGTGCCGCAGGTCAAGGTGTTGCAGGAGCGCGATCGGCACCTCTCCCCAGATTTCGACCATTCGCGTGAGGAGATTCGTGTTGTCGAGATCAAAAGACCGGTCAAAGCGAACTGGGAAAGAAACGGTCTTGTCCGCGTCGTAGACCTCCAGATTCGTCAGATGAGTATTAGGCAATGGCGCAAGCTGCTGGTGATGCGCGGTCTTCTGCAGGTCTACCCCGAAGAAGAGCAGCAAATCAGTAAATTTTACGTGGTAGATGGCTGCCAACGAATAAAGTTTGAAGATGCTGGGCACAGAATCCGAGTTTTCTAGTTGCGTCAGCCAGGCGTTGGAGATCTGAAACTCGGGGTTCTTCTCCTCCTCGGCGATGCGAAGACTTAGGTTTTCTACGTCTCGCGTTGTGATTCCCAGACGAAGACGCAATTTCCTGAGCTGGTCCCCAGGTGGGCGAAGATTCATACCGACACATCTTACAGCATTCGATGACAAAGTGGGAACGGGGACGCGTCAGTGTGTGCGATATACGGGCACTAGGAAATAGGCCTCGTAGCCTGCCTGGTCTGCTTTGCCGCGGACCTCAATTTCCCAGTAGGTCGGCGGAGTGTCCGAGAGCCGTGTCGTCAGCTGATTCTCGGGCACTCGGAACGAAAGCGGCAAGTAGCTGGACGCTGCCGCTCCCATCAACTGTTCGCGGGTAAAATTGACGACTTCCTGATAAAGCTCGTGGCAAACCACCTCTGTACTGCGGTCGCGGCCCATGCCTCGCAATTCGTACCTCTCCTGCACGCAGCGGAATGTCACTGTCAGTCCCTGGAAGGCCTCGAAATGCCGCGGAGTTCGAAACCGCGCGCGGAGCATGCCGCCTGGATAAAAGGGAAAATCGTCAAATGCCAGAAAGGCATTGCCGTACCGCAAAATTTCCATGAGCATTCTCGTCCATCGCACCCAGAAGACAAGACCGATGAGCGCGAACAATGCGGCCCCGACGAGAAAGACGCGGCCGATGCCATGCACATGGACTCCCACCCAGAAGAAGGGAATCAGAAACGCGTACCAGAAAAGTGCAGGGAAGAGACGAGAGAGCATCGCGCTCAACGCCGAAAAGGTGAAACCCTCACGATTCCAGCGGTAATCGGCGATCCACGGCTGATCGGGATGCGCCGCGGCTTCCCGGTCGTGAGCGGCCTCCTTCAGAATGCCGTGCACGCCATGAGTGATGAAGAAAACGCCGCCAAGTAGGAAGAACGAACCAACGAGGGCAATCAGCCAGTCCGGTGCGTGCTTCCGCGAAAGAAGGATGTTGAGTACAGAAACCCAGATGAAAGCGCCGCACAGCAGAAAAGGTATCCCAAAGAAAATCGACTTCCAGCGATCAATGGTCGTAACACTTTGGGTTGGATGGTTTTGGAGGACAGGCGGCACGCCCGGACCACCACCTAGCAACTGCTGGCGCATGGTTTCGGCGCGCGGATTGAGAGTCGTGAACATGAGGGGATCCATCGAGTAAGTCAAATTTGCTGGAAGCAATGGAAAGCGACAATAGGACTTCGGCCAAAGGGTAAAGGGGCGGGAAGCGATGTGCTACTATGCAATTTTGAAGGGAAAATGGTAGGAAAGTGGCAGAGACACGCATTCTTGGAATCGAATCGTCTTGTGATGAGACCGCCGCGGCCGTTGTAGTCGATGGACGCACAATCTTATCCAGCGTGGTGGCCTCCCAGATCGACATCCATCGCAAATATGGCGGGGTTGTGCCGGAGTTGGCCTCGCGCGAACACTTGCGGCAAATCGTTCCGGTGGTGCGTGAGGCGATGGAGCAGTCCGGCTTGAAGTTTGCGGATCTAGATGCGATTGGCGTGACTCAGGGGCCGGGCCTTGTCGGCTCACTGCTTGTGGGGATTACTTACGGCAAGGCGTTGGCGGCCTCGCTGTCAAAGCCGCTGATTGCGGTGAATCACCTGGAGGGACACATTCACGCTGCGTTCCTCGAAGCTCACCAGCATGGTGAACTCCCACAGCTTCCTGCGGTGTGCCTAATCGTCTCCGGTGGCCATACGGTTTTGTATGAAGTGAAGGCGTCGGAGGCCTCGCGGAACGGAGCGTTCCACTACCGCAAGCTTGGGCAGACGCGAGACGATGCCGCAGGCGAAGCCTATGACAAGGTGGCCAAGCTTTTGGGCCTCGGTTATCCAGGCGGGCCGATTCTTGACCGATTGGCAGGGGCTGCTGGCGCTGCACCGGCGCCGACGAGGTTTGGGCCTACCAAGACGCGGGGCAACCCGTTGGATTTCAGCTTCAGCGGACTAAAGACCGCGGTGCTTTATCATGTGCGGGAGCATCCCGAATACGACGAGGAGATCCACAGAAGGGAAGAGTCGCTGCGCACGGGACACCGCAGATTCGAAGAGCTCCTACAGCTTTGCAGCCCGGCAATGCTCGGGTTGGTGCGAGAGTTTCAGAATGCCGTGGTACGCGATTTGGTGGACCGCACGATGGGGGCGGCTGAAGAGTGCGGCGTGGAAACAATATTGGTTTCCGGTGGAGTGGCGGCAAACCGTCAATTGCGGGCCACGTTCGAGCAGCGCGCGGAGGCCGGCGGATTGAAAGTCCATTTTCCTAGCCGGGCCTTGTCCACGGACAATGCCGCGATGATCGCCGCGGCGGCGTATCCGAGGTTCGTGAATCGGCAGTTGGCGAATAAAAGCTTGAATGCGCTGGCGAGTATGCCGCTGGCGTAGCTCAACAGCCGCCAGCCTAAAGCTAATCGCGAAAACATGCCAGGACGGCGAGCGACAGACCGCAAAAACATAACGGGCAGCCTGGGGCTGCCCGTGAGATGATTCCAATTTGGAAACCGGGTTAGTCCACTTTTTCCTGCAATGTCGGGAACTGCAACTTGGCTTTCGCCAGGGACTTGACCACCAATCCTTCGGCATTTTCCGCTGTCAGGTTTCGCGCTGTCGCCATCTCGCTAACCAGGAGATACTTGGCGCGTTCTAACATTTTCTTCTCGCGGAAGGAAAGGGGTTTGCTGCGGCTGAGGGACACGAGGCTTTTCAGGACGACCGCCACTTCAAGGAGGGAACCCGTGCGCATGCGCTCGGAGTTCTCTTTGAAACGGTGTTTCCAGTCATGGTGCGAGTTGAGTTTGCCTTTTTCAAGGAAGCCCAGCACCTTGGTCGCATCGTTGGAGCGGATGACGGATCGCAGACCAACTGCAGGCGCATTGGATGAAGGAACCATCACGCGCAAGCCGCTGGAAAGGATTCGAATCATGAAGTAACGTTCGGTTCTGCCGTTGAGTACTCCGTAACTGATTTGTTCTACTACCCCTACGCCGTGGTTTGGATAAACGACTTTGTCGCCGATCTTATAGTCCATAGCTTCGGTGGCCCCCAAGAAGATAAAACGAGTGTAGATGAAGTGTGTTGCAAGAGTCAAGATATATCCAGTGAAATCAGGAAGATAGAGAAGGCAGTGGGAGAATTTGGCAGTCGAATTGCTCGGACTCGGCAAAGATCAACTGCAAAAATGCGAGTGGTTCGTAGAGAAAGCGTTACGATTCGCGCGGATTCCGGAATGAAACTTTTGTTGCAACACGCTCAGTTTGAAGGAGTAAGCTGAACAGAGAGGATCGCCTTCCTATTGTGATTACCTTAGCGATTGATACTTCGGACGCGCGAGGGAGCGTGGCTGTCCTGCGAGATGGAGCCTTGGTTGCCCGACAGGCTCATGAAGACGGCTCTGACTATTCGGCATGGCTGCTGGTTGCGGTGGAAAACGTACTAGCGGAAGCCAAGACCGGAATCTCGGAAGTCGGTCTGCTCGGGGTTTCCACCGGTCCGGGATCGTTTACCGGTCTAAGAGTGGGACTTACCACGGTGAAAGCTTGGGCGGAAGTCTACGGAAAGAGCGTTGTTGGGATATCAAGGTTGGAGGCGCTGGCTCGCATTTTGGAGGTAAAGGTCCGATGGGTTGCCAGTTCTTACAATGCGCAAAGGGGGCAGGTTTTTGCGGCCCTGTATAAGGTAGAGGCAAACACCCTGACACGTATGGGGGAAGAGCTGGTCGTCTCTCCGGAGGAGTTCGTCGAGTTTGTGGAGGCACGGGCCGGCAAAGACCAAGTTGATTGGATCAGTTTGGATCCGAAGCTCATAGAAGACCTCGGAACATTCCAGCAACGAGTTTCGGCAGGTGACAAGCTTCACCTCGGTCCAGCGGAACTTGCCCCCGTCATAGCCCGACTGGCGGACGAGCGTGCTCAAGCGGGTCAGTTCAGTGATCCTCTAGCTTTGGATGCTAACTATGTCCGGCGCTCCGACGCGGAGCTTTTTTGGAAGGGATCGCCCACCAGTGTCCGCTGAGCCTCCCGAGGAAGAGAAGCCCATGCGAGTCTTGCCATGCACGGAAGCAGATCTCTCTCAGATTGAAGCAATACTCGAACGCTCTCCTGAGGCGGCAAGATGGACTGCAAGGGCCCTGAGGGAAGCACTCGAACAGGATCCGTTGCATGTTCTTGTCTGCTGGCAGGACGAAGATATAGCGGGATTTATCTCTGGGCGACGAGTCGGGGATGAAGGGGAAATTCTGAACCTTGCCGTGAAACCGGAGATGAGGCGTAAAGGCATAGGCCAGGCTCTGGTTGAGGCGCTTCTTGAGATTTTTGCAAAGGACCGTGTGGTTCAAGTATTTCTGGAAGTCAGGGAATCGAACACCGCCGCTATTGCTTTCTACGAAAAGATGAATTTCCTCTTGACGGGGAAACGTCCAGCGTATTACCAGAATCCTGTCGCAGCCGCGCTCATTCTGGTGCGAACGGAAGTGGTATCGCCCAGTACTGGGTGAACGAGACGAAAGTACTCGGGCCAAATCCGCAACCCCTCTACTAAATTACCCTTGACGCCAAAAATCCCAGTGCTAGTCTGCGTTCATGTAGTATTCACAATCCAAGTCGTGAGGAGAAACGCATGGCAACAGCGCAGCGGAGCCCTCGGGACGTAATTTTCGAATCAGACGCCGAGTACCAGCGTCTGGCGGAAAAGCACCAGCAATACGAAGCAGAACTTCAGAAACTCTCGCAGTCGCCCTACCTGAACTCGGAAGACCTCATCGAAGAAATCAGACTGAAAAAACTTAAGCTCCACGTAAAGGATGAAATGGAGCGCATTGCTGCGCACTTCCACAGTGCGCGCGCTAGACATACGCAGTAACCCGCCGTCAAACGCCCTCCCGGCAGAGTGAAGTAGCGTAAAATGACATAAAGTCCTCGCGCGGCGAGCGGTCGCGGCGGAGTCATTGGAGCTATGGTCCGGGAAGGCTACTGGTTCGGTTTACCACCACTTTTGATTGGAGTTTTGCTTCTGGCATTTGGCCACGGATGGCTGGGCGCCGGGGGCGCAGTGCTCGTGTTTCTTGGGCTGTTTGTCTTCAGTTTTTTCCGCGATCCAGACCGTGCCATCCCGCAGGAACCCGGCCTGATCGTTGCGCCCGCGGATGGCCGCGTGGTCGTGGTCAAGGAAGAGGGTGACCAGGGCAGGCCCGGCAAGCGCATCAGCATTTTCCTGGCAATCTGGAACGTTCACGTCAACCGCGCTCCTGCCGCGGGAAAGATTACTCGTCTCGAGTACAAACCGGGAAAATTCCTTGCAGCATGGGACGAAAATGCGTCGCTGCAAAATGAGCAGAACATCTTCACGCAAGCCACAGAGCACGGCGAGATTGTCTATAAGCAGATTGCTGGATGGGTAGCGCGCCGCGTGGTGTCCTGGAAGAAGGAGGGTGACGAAGTGGCCCGCGGCGAACGCATCGGCCTGGTGCGTTTCGGTTCCCGTATGGACATCTGGCTTCCCGGGGAAGCGGAAATTGCAGTAAAAGTGGGAGAGAATGTGAAGGGAGGATCGAGCGTGCTGGCGCGCATGCCGGAAACTTCCGGTGTCCGCACGACCGAGACTCTGAAGCGCTCCGCAAAGGCAGGACAGAAAATGCAGGACGACGGGCGCTCGTAGTACTCTGTGAGAGCGCAGAGGGAATCCTGATGGACGCCATCGAACAGCAGAGCATTGCATTCCCCGGAGAAAAGCGGCGGGCGCGCCGTTTCCGCCGCGGAATTTTCCTGATACCCAGCTTATTCACGGTTGCCAACCTGTTGTGCGGATACTATGCCTCGATCGCCGCGCTGATTGGCCGCCCCGATGACTTTGACCATGCGGCAAAAGCAATTGGTATCGCCATTCTGTTCGACTCCTTGGACGGGCGCATTGCGCGGCTGACTGGAACAAATACCGAATTCGGCGTGCAGTTCGACTCTTTGGCGGACGTCGTAAGCTTTGGCATCGCGCCGGCGATTCTTGCGTACGCGTGGGGATTTCGTAGCGGGTTCGCGTCCATTGACGGGTACCACCAGCTTGGCGAATTTGCGTGGTTGTGCTGCTTGACGTTCTTGATCTGTTCGGCGTGGAGATTGGCGCGGTTTAACGTGAAAGGCATGGAGCCCGGCGGGAACAAGAATTTTGTTGGCATGCCGACGCCAGCGGCCGCAGGTGTGGTAGCGGCCATTGTGCACGCGTGCCACTGGCTGGGACCGATCACGGAAAGGCAATGGTCGATCGCCTGGTTCTTGCTGCTGCCGATTTTGGGCGGGCTGATGACCAGCACGATTCGCTATTATAGCTTCAAGGATATTCCGTGGACGCGACGCCAGCCCTCCATCACTATCATTCTGCTGTTCCTGCTGGTGGCCGTGATCTGGAGATACTCCGAATACGTGCTGGTGATTCTTGCGAGCACGTATGCCATCGTCGGAATCATTCTGCATGTCGTCCGCTATCTGCGGCACCGCATGGCTACCAGGACTGCCTGACCGATGTCTCTGGATCGCCGCTCACAGAAGATTGTCATTGCCGGTGCGTCTTCGCTGCTTGGAAGCGAAGTGAAATCCTTGCTGGAAGAGAGCCGCTTCGCGGTTTGGGATCTGCGGTTGGTGGATGAAGAGGTCGTGGCCGGAACGCTCACGGAAGCAGGCGGCGAGGCGACGATCATCCAGGGAATGGATGAGGACACATTTCGCGGGGCGGGCTACGCGTTTCTGACGGGTTCTACCGTGTTCGGGAAGCGGTGTTTGGGCCCCGCGCGGGAGGCGGGCGCCAGAGTTATCGATTTTTCGCGCGCCAGCTTGGCTGACCCGGACGCTACACCGTGGTTTCCGCGTGTCGAGGTGCTAAGCGGACGAACCGTGGCGAAGCACGCGAAGACATTTTCAGTTTGTTCCGCGGCCTCGACAGCCGTCGCCATGTTGGCGTTTGCTTTGCAAGGCAAGGGATTGAAGAAACTGGTAGCGGTGGTGTTTCAACCGGTGTCGGAAGCGGGCAGGGAAGGGATCGAGGAACTGGAGACGCAGACTTCGCAACTGCTTTCCTTCCAGAATATCGGCACGCCCGTGTTTGGGACGCAGGCCGCGTTCAATCTGTTGCCGCGATATGGCGCGGAGAGCGGGCAGAATTTGCACGAAAGGCTGCTGCAGATTCGGGCGGAAGTGAGCGGGGCGGTCGGCAATCCGGAGGAAGATGCGAAGATCGCCGTGAATCTGGTGCACGCGCCGGTGTTCTATGGAATGACGTTCAGCGCGTACGCGGAGCTTGAGGAAAAGACGGAGTCCGCGGGCGTGACCGAGGCGTGCAAACAGGCGGGATTTTCGCTGGTTCCTGCAACAGAGGCGGCGCCGAGCAACGTCAGCGTGGCATCGGAAACAAGCGTCTTCCTGCGCACGCCGGAAGCAGACAGCGCTGAGCGGGGAGGCTGGTGGTTTTGGGGAGCGGCGGACAATCTGCGTCTGCCCGCGTGGGCGGGGTGTAAACTCGCGGAGTGGCTGGAAGAATGAGGCGCGAGAGCTTGTTGTATGCGGCGATAAACGTTCTGCTTGCCTTAACGGCTGGATGCGGATACCACGTCGCGGGCCATGGTCCAGATGCCCTGCCGAAAACCATTCACGTGATTGCGGTTCCAGCGCTCGAGAACAAGACCAACACTTTCAAGATCGAACAAAGGCTGACGGCTGCGACGATCCACGAATTCCTGGCCAAGACGCGGTACAAAATTGTTTCGGACCCCGATGCAGGGGATGCGGTGCTGAGCGGCAAAGTGCTGACCCTGGAAATTCTCCCACTTCTGTTTCAAACTCCAACCAAGACTACGACCACGGAACAGGCGACCGCTATGATGGTGACCATGAAATGTGAAGTCACTCTGACGGAGCGCGACAGCGGGAAAGTTCTCTATCACACGGACAATTTCGTCTTTCGCAATCAGTATCAGTTGGCAACTGCAGGCCAGAACATTCAATCGCCCAGTGAGTCCAAAGGAAACGTGGAAGAGATCTTCCAGGAAAGCGACCCGGCGTTCGACCGGATGGCGCAGGACTTTGCCACGAAGCTGGTAGCGGCGGTGACGGAGAACTACTGATGGCGCGCGTAAGCGTCGAGCAGCTCAAAGAGCGACTGGAAAAAGGCAAAGTCATCCCCGCCCTGTTGCTGCTCGGAGACCAGCCGTATCTGCGCGACGCCTGCCGAGCTTCGCTGATTGAGAAATTTGTCCCCGAGGCAGCACGGACCTGGGCGGTTTCGCGCTTCTCCGCGGACCGGGGAGAGACGCTATCGGCGCTTGACCAGGCGCAGACGCTGCCGATGCTTTCCTCGGTGCAGGTAGTCTTTCTCGAAGAGGCGGAAGCCATCGAAAAGCTCGGCGAGAAGAATCGCGAAGAAGCGGTGGAGCGCATCGTAGCCTACCTTGGGGATCCCGCGCCGTTTACCGTGTTGGTGATCGAGGCGGAAAAGCTGGACATGCGCATGCAGTTGGGAAAGAAGTTGGCGGACCTGACGGTGGTTGTCGAGGTGGGGCTTGGCGAGAATGTCGACGATCGGATCATCGCCACGGGGGTGCTGGCGAAGTCGTTTGCAAAGGATCTCGGTGTCACGTTCGAAAAGGGCGCTGCGGAGGAATTGGCAGAGGACGTGAACGGCGACCTGATGCGGCTGAAGACGGAAGTAGAGAAGTTGGCCGCGTTCGCGGGAGAGCAGAAAACGATCCGGCGCGAGGACGTGAGCCTGCTGGTCATGTCCGAAAAGACCACGACGATCTGGGAAGTGGCGGAGTTGCTGGCGGCCCGCCAACCGCGCAAGGCTCTGGAATTTATCGACCGGCTGCTCCGGGAAGGCGAAGAGCCCATTCTGATGGTCGGCGGCATGGCGTGGATGTACCGGAAGCTGGTGGAGGCCAGCGAAGTCCGCGGGGCAAGCAATCCCTGGCAGGCTGCGAAGGCGTTGGCTATGCGGCCGGAGCAGGCGGAGATGGCCATTCGTTGCACGCAGAGAATTCCCCGCGAACGTCTGTTGGACGGTTTACAGGCCTTGCAGGAAGCGGACAGCCGGTTGAAGGGCGGGGTGAAAGACGTCCGTGCGATTATGGAATTTCTGGTGTGGCGCTTGAGCGGCGATCAGGCCGCCACGACGGGGTAGTCTTCCGGACAAAAAAAGAGCGGGCAATGTGTACCGCTTCCCGCCCAATTGCACTCTTTCGAAAGTTACTTGGCCGCTTTTGCCTTGATGGCGTTGTATGCCACCGCAAGCCGGGATTTGTAGCGATTCCCGGTATTCTCGTGCAGGACGCCCTTGGCGATAGCCGCGTCAATCGCGGAAAGCGTGGGGTTCAGCAGATTTCCGGCTGCGATCGCGTCGCCCGCTGTGATGGCGGTGCGCAGGCGCTTCATGGCGCTGCGGACGCGTGTGCGGTTAGCACGATTCACTTCGGCACGTTGACGAGATTGTGCCGCGCGCTTCAGAACCGACTTTTTCTTTTTCTTAACTTTGGTAGCCTGACCTTGGGCCATCTATCGCTCCTTATGCGTTTTTCTCAAACTATTAGTGTGAAGGGAGTAAGCAAGCTTTGTCAAACGACGTAAAACCAGCGCCGGGCGTGCCGATGGGCACCACTTTCTCAAGAGCAACGCTCTCTACGGGCGCTGCGAGGCCAACGTTGACGGCTAACGCGCTGGACGCCAAGCGCGATCAGCTTTGCCTGCTCATCAATTCGCGGAACCCAATCATCACCGTCGAGACCAGCGAGGAACAGCGCTTCTCGGTTTTGCTTGAGCGTGTTGCGGAGCGGCTCACCATTCCTTTGTATGCCTGGAGCGTGACCACGGGACTCGCCCGAGTGGGCGGCGCCGCACTTTATAACTCCGAGCAGCCCGAACAGGCCCTGGCCAATATCGGAACGGTCCTTGGCGACGGCATTTTCCTGCTGAAGGATTTTGCGCGTTACTGCGAAAACGACAAGATCAGCCGGAAATTGCGGGACCTCGCTGACGGCTTCCGCACAGCGCGGCGCTCCATAGTCCTTCTGGCCGCGTCGCTTTCCCTGCCGCCAGAGCTCAGCGCGGATGCCGTCGAATTTCAGATGGGCTTGCCATCCGCGGAAGAATTGCTTGGCGCGGTGCGAAGCACGATTGCGGAATTAAGCGCTTCACAAGGTGTTCCGAACGCTCTGGACGCCCTGGTTCTAGGCCAATTGGCGAAGATCCTCGTGGGGCTCTCCGAAGAAGAGGCTTTGCGCGTTCTGCGCCAGTGCGTTTTGGCGCGAGGAAGGGCGGATGCGGGACTGGTGGAGGATGTGGCCGAAGGCAAACGGCAGGCGCTGCACACGGAAGGATTGCTGGAAAACTTCAAGCGCGACGCTTCTTTCCGCGATGTGGCCGGACTGCAACGATTGCGCGAGTGGATCGCCAAGCGCAAAAGCGCGTGGACTCCGGAAGGCCAGCGGTTCGGGCTGGTGCCGCCGAAGGGCATCTTGATCACAGGCGTGCAGGGGTGCGGCAAGAGCCTTGCGGCGCGCGCTGTGGCTGGCGAGTGGGGTTACGACCTGGTGCGGCTGGATGCCGGAGCGCTCTACGATAAGTTCGTGGGAGAAAGCGAAAAGCGGCTGCGAAGGGCACTGGAGCTGGCGCAGAAGCTCTCTCCCGTGGTGCTCTGGATTGATGAGATCGAGAAGGCGTTTGCCTCGGCGGGAAGCAGCAGTGACGCCGACGCAGGACTGTCGCAAAGGTTGCTGGCTACCCTCCTGACATGGATGCAGGAGCGGGAAAGCGGCGTCTTCCTGGCGGCCACGTCGAACAACATCACCGTTCTTCCTCCGGAGATGCTACGCAAGGGACGGTTTGACGAAATTTTCTTTGTGGACCTGCCGAACATGCAGGTCCGCGCCGCGCTGTTCGCGCTCCACCTGAAGAAACAAGGCCGGGACCTTGAGACATTCGATACGGCAAAATTGGCGCAGGCGAGCGAAGGCTTCTCCGGGGCAGAGATTGAACAGACGATCGTCTCCGGTTTATATACGGCGTTCAATCAGAAGCAGCAGCTAACTACGGAAATTTTGATGGAGGAGATTAGGTCTACCCAGCCGCTGAGTGTGACTCGTGCTGAGGAGGTCACGTCGATTCGGGAGTGGGCGAAGAACCGGGCGGTACCGGCGGATTGAGTTCCAGAGAGAAACAGTCAACGCCGGGGCCACCTTTCATCCTTGGATTGCAGGGAGGAAAACCACGTGAACGCAATGCCAGAGATGGTCACCCATCGTTATGATCCGGAGCAGGGCCCGTGCCTCAATCTACGCGTTCTCTCTGACCCTGACGCCGAGCGCTTGCTGGATCATTTGCGCAACTCACGGCCGGCTCTCAGACCTGACTACTTGGCTCGGCGTCGAGCTGTGGAAGCGTGGTTGGCCAAGGAAGCAAGCGAAGCTTTAGGGCAACCATGGAACAAGCGCCAGCATACTTTTTTCTCGGCGATTTTTCACCCCGCCCAGACCATCCAGGCCAGCCGTGCTTGTGCTGCCGCTTGCGAATCTGCCGCCGCACGCCATCACATTCACATTAGGTGACAGTCCTCCCCGAGGGTCTACAGCCTTCGGGAGATGGTTGCGCTCTTCGCCAAAGGTGCGGTTGCGGATTTCGGCCTGTCGGATAGCCACGGCATCCAGACCCGCTTTATCAAAATGTAACTATGGGAGACATCCAGAGTATCGGGCCAGCCAGTAAGCTGACGGGCCAAAAAGCAAGACGGCCCGGCGTGGGGGTGCGCCGGGCCGTCTTGTCGGGGGAGTTGTTATTTTTTCTCTTGTAGGGAAAACGAGTAGTCCAAGACCATGTTGCCGACCGGCACGCGGAGCGAAAGCTCATGCGCGCTGGGATCGCGGTCAAACCACATCACGCCCGCGGTAAGCTGTCCCGCGGGCAGGGAAGAGGCCTTCAACGCCACGGACTGGACGTCGATCGACTCCGAGCGTTCGAAGGCAACGTGGTGTTCCGAAGCAAGCGCCAGGTGCGGGTTCATGTAGTCCGGCGTCTGAGAGTCACGGCTCGCCTCGGCCTTTACTGAGGCGCTTGCCGGCGGGACGGCGTTGGCCAGCGTCCAGAACACTTGGTGCGTGGGCGAATGCGCCAGCTTTTGCGGATCGGTGGCTAGGAGCGCGCGGGCATTCGGCATCAGTTCATCGAGGGTGATAATCCCCGGCATAACTTCCAGCTTTTCGCCAGATTGATTGGACACCGCGACGTTGACGCGGTATTTCCAGCCGGTGTCCTGCAGCGAAACCTGCACGGTGACACCGTTGGCGGTGATGGATTCGACGTGACGGCCGTGGCTAAGGAATGCGTCGCAACCCGGCGCGCCCGCGGACCAGCGAACGATCCCGTTGACTGGATTGGCGGAGACGAGCTGCGGCCTCGCTTTCGGCGTCGTAGACGGTGCTGGACGCTCGGTGCTCAGGTAAATCCGGGCCACATAGCCTTCTTGGCCGTCGTTCGTGCGGATGTGCTCGGTGTAACCGCCGCCGTCTGAAAGCACGGCGACGGTATCGCCGCAGCTCAGTGAGCCGACAAGACGCAGCGGCAACGCCTGCTCTTCGTCAGCGGTGAAGGGAATAGACGTCACGCCATGGCATGCGACTGTGGCCGTGGGAACTGACAGGGGCGCAACATTGGGGGTTTCTTCTGCAGCGAGTGCCGGCAATGCGGCGAGCAAAAGAGCGGAACCCACGATGAGATGCTTGGAAGACGCGCACATAAATCTCTCCTCCCTCAGGTGTTTCTAATTCTCAAAAGTGCAGCGCGCTATGTTTGTGATTTTTGCGAATGCGAGTGCTAGCGTCTATAGTTCTTGCGTACCAGAGGACAGTAATTTTCAAGATAACTGGCCTTCACGCAAAATTCTGGGAAATTGGTACAGGTCAAAAAAACGCTGCGTGCCGAGGTTCTGCAGCCGCCGCGTGCGTCTTTTGCAAGCAGGCACGGATTGGACGGATGTGGGCTTTACGGGTGGGAGTGTATTTCACGGTAGTGTAACTTGACCCCCGCAGGCCTGTGCGCTAGGTTGAAAGAAGATTCTCCGCACTGAGGCTGCGCTGCAGCCGGAAAGCATCGGGAGGAGACCCATCGGCCAACCATTGCGGGAAGTATCGCAATCTTCCAATTGGATGAAGAGAACTATTCACATCTCCGGGCAATTGGAACCGTTCTTCGGAACCCTCGACGAAAACATAAGAATGCTGGAAGACGTCCTGCAGGTGCGAACGCATCTGAACGACACGCGTCTGACCATTGAGGGCGCGCAGGACTCCGTAGACCAAGCTGTGCGCATTGTCGAAGAGTACAACCACCTGACGCGGCATGGGCGCGTGCTCTCAAGCGCGGAAATCAAGGCGCTGATGCGCGTGGCCACGGAAGAGCCGCACACGTCGCCACGAGGGATGTTCGAACACGGGCGCACGCGTTCCTTCGGCAAAAAGACCGTCACACCGAAGAATGCCAGCCAGCGGCGGTACATGGAAGAGATCGAAAGCCACGACATGACCTTTGGCATTGGTCCCGGCGGCACGGGAAAGACGTATCTGGCCGTTGCCATGGCCGTGAGTGCATTGCTGACCAAGCAGATGAACCGCATCATCCTGGCGCGGCCTGCTGTGGAAGCGGGCGAGCGCCTGGGATTTCTTCCAGGCACGTTGCAGCAGAAAATTGATCCGTACATGCGGCCGCTCTACGACGCGCTGTACGACATGCTGGATGCGGACAAGCTGGAGCGCTTCCTGGAGAAGGGCATCATCGAAGTCGCGCCGCTGGCGTTCATGCGCGGGCGCACTCTGAATGACTCATTTGTGATTCTGGACGAAGCGCAGAACACGACCAGCGAACAGATGAAGATGTTCCTGACCCGCCTGGGATTCAATTCGAAGGCGGTCATCACAGGGGACGTGACGCAGATCGACCTGCCGGCTGGAAAGAAGTCCGGGTTGGTGGAAGCGATGGAGATTTGCGGACGCATCCCCGGCATCAGCGTGATCCAATTCGGCGAAAAAGATGTGGTGCGGCACAACCTGGTCCAGCAGATCATCCGTGCGTATGAAGAGCACGATGCCACGAACCCCCAGAGAAGCGGCAACGGCCAGAACCAGCCGAAAGAGCTGTCGTCTCCGGAGAAGCCGGTAGCCTAGTTCTTCGTTCGTCATAACGATAATGACCAGCAAGCGACGCCAGCTTCAGGCTCCGCGCGTGCGACGTCAGTCTTCCTACCTGGGAAACTGCCAGAAGCGGGTTCGCTTGCCGCTGCAAGAACTGGAGCGCTTCCTAGCGCGCATCAAACGCGAACTGAAGCTTGGCCACGGTGCCGTGTTCGTACGCTTCATCACCGACGCAGAGATGCTAGGGCTTAATCACAGGTTCCGGAACAAGCCAAAGACCACGGACGTGCTTTCCTTCCCCTCGGAAACTCGCACCTGCCCGAAGGCCCTCCGCCGTCGTACAATGGAGCTACAGGGTTCCTTCCTGGGGGACATCGCGATTTCACCGGTAGTGGCCCGGCGCAATGCCAAAGCGTTTGGCCGAAGCATGTCAGAAGAAATTTGCATCCTGATGCTCCATGGGGTTTTGCACCTTCTGGGATATGATCACGAGACCGATCGCGGCGAAATGGAACGAGTGGAAGCCAGGCTGCGGCGTCGGTTGGGGCTGAGCTGATGTTGCTTTGGGCCTACATCGGCAGCCTGATTGTTCTAGCGCTCGGCTTGCCGATTTTTTCCTACCTTACGCTGATCTACCGCGAACTGGGGCGCATGACGACAGGGCGCGTCCACGAGCATCTGGATATCTTCGAAGCGGAGATCGAACCGAAGCTGAACATCAACCGCAGAAGCGGCGGGCGCACGTTCCGGATCCTCGGACATTTCTGGCTGGCGTTTGTGGTTCTGGAAACCACCCGAGGCGTGGTCTACCTGGTTCCCAATCGTTGGGAAGCGGGTTTGCAGTTTTTAGTCTTCCTCTCCCTGGAAGTCGTCCTTTTGATGCACTTCGTTCCAGACATGCTGCTGTACCGTACCACGGGCCGGTGGCTCTTGCCCTTCCTTCCGCTGGTTCGAGCGGGTATGTGGTTGGTCTGGCCGATCCGTATTTTCCTGGAAGGCGCTGAATCGCTAGCACGGATTTCCGAACAGGAAGTGGAGCGCACCGAAGAGCAGCGCACGGAAGAGGGGATTGAAGCGCTCGTCGAGGTGGCGGAAGAGGAAGGCATCATCGAGCCGGAACAGGCGGACCTGATCGAGCAGGTCGTGGAGTTCAGCGATAAACGCGTCCGCGAAGTCATGACCCCTCGTCCCGATGTCGTTGCGTTGCAGGCCGATGCATCGCTCGAAGAGATGCACGCGAAATACGTGGAAACAAAATTCGCGAAGATGCCGGTGTACGAAAAATCGCTGGACGACATCATCGGGCTGGTGCAGGCGCAGGACCTGCTGCAGATTGCCGACGCGGATTTACCGAAGCGCAAAGTCCGGGAACTAATCAAACCGATCATGTTTGTTCCGGAGACCAAAGTCGGTTCCGAATTGCTGCGGGAGATGCGGCAGAAGGGCCAGTTGATGGTCGTCGTCATCGATGAGCACGGTTCCGTAGCGGGCATCGCGACGGTGGAAGACCTGGTCGAAGAAATTGTCGGAGAGAGCGGGGCGGATCAGATGCGGCCGGCGCCGGATGCAGTCCGCGAACCCGACGGAAGTCTCGTCATGCGCGGGAGCATGTCGATTTCGGACGTGGAAAAGCTTCTCTCGCTGCAATTTGGCGATCAGTCCGATGAGACGGTAACCACGGTCGCGGGACTTCTGAGCCACGCCATGGGCAAGGTGCCGGTTCCCGGCGACAAGATCGATCTGGCCGGATATCGCTTCGAAGTGCTGGAGTCCAATCAGCGCAAGGTATTACGTCTGCGTGTGCGAAGGCTGGCCACCGCCACTTCTCATGCGCCGCACTGACCGCCACTTAAGACCCCTCAACTCTAGCACGCTGCTGCTATCATGGACGGTCCATTCTGGAATCCCAAGGAGAGTGCATGGGTCTTTGCGAGAAGATGTCTTGGCGTGTGCTGGCATGTCTGATTTTGAGTTTGGTTGCATCGCTGGCTGCAAACAGCCAGGAAAAACCGAAGGAATCCACTCCGGGCGTCGACATGACCTGGGGAGTGAAGATCCCGATGCGCGATGGCGTGCGCCTGAACGCGACAGTATATCTACCACACAACCAGAGAGACCCGCTGCCTGTTATTTTCACGTTCACGCCGTACATTGGGGATTCTTACACCGATCGTGCCATGTATTTCGCAAACCACGGTTACGTCTATGCCCTCGTGGATGTGCGGGGACGCGGCAATTCCGAGGGAGAGTTCGAGCCATTTGCGAATGAGGGCAAGGATGGGTATGACGTGACCGAGTGGCTGGCGAGGCAAAACTATTCGAATGGAAAGGTGGCCATGTGGGGAGGCTCCTACGCGGGATTTGATCAGTGGACCGTGGCGAAGGAATTTCCGCCGCATCTCGCTACCATTGTGCCGGCCGCGGCGGCCCATCCGGGTGTGGATTTCCCGTTCGGGTACAACATCTTCAGCCCCTACGATATGCAGTGGCTTACCTTCACAAGCGGACACACGGGGAACAGCAACACGTTTGGGAATGACAAATTCTGGAACGCCAAAGCGCGCGAGATGTATAAAGACCATAGCGCCTTCACGGACTACGACAAATTAGTAGGCAATCCCTCGGCAGTTTTCCAAAAGTGGCTACAGCATCCGACGCCAGATGCGTATTACGACGCTATGGTGCCGAGCTCCGAGCAATATCAGAAGCTCGGCTTGCCGATTCTGACGATCACAGGCCACTACGATGGGGATCAGCCTGGCGCATTCACTTTCTACAAGCGACACATGCAATATGGTTCGGCCGAAGACAAAGCCAAGCACTATCTGATCATTGGGCCGTGGGATCACGCGGGAACGCGCACACCGAAAACCGAGATGGGCGGGCTGAAGTTCGCGCAGACCAGCGCGCTCGATCTGAACAAGCTTCACAAGGAATGGTACGACTGGACGATGAAGGCAGGGCAGAAGCCGGAGTTCCTGAAGAAGCGCGTGGCGTATTATGTGATGGGTGCGGAGGAATGGAAATACGCGGATAGCCTGGAGAGCATCAGCAACGCCACTCTCACGTTGTACCTCTCTTCGAATAGCGGAGCATCCGATGTCTTTCACTCCGGGACGCTGCTGCCCACAAAACCTGGCTCTGGCGGCGCCGACTCCTGGACGTACGACCCACTGGATAACCGTCCCGGCGACGCGGAGCCGGCAGATAATCCTTCGTATTTGACCAACCAGTCAGGGATCATCAGCATGTTCGGCGAATCGGCGATTTACCACGGCGAGCCATTTGCTTCAGCCACAGAAGTGAGCGGCTTCCCCAAATTGACGGTGTGGCTGGTCATGGACGTCCCGGACACGGATTTCGGAGCGAATTTGTATGAGGTGTTGGCCGATGGCAGCTCGATTTTGCTCAGCAATGCGGCCATGCGGGCGCGGTATCGGGAATCGCTGCGCGAGGGGAAACCGGTGCCTGCGAATCAGCCGCAGAAGTACGTCCTCGATAATTTCACGTTCTTCTCGCGGCAGGTAGCCGCGGGCAGCAGGCTCCGCCTGTTGATCGGCGCGGTGAACACGCCGTCGACAGAGAAGAACTACAATAGCGGTGGAGTTGTGGCGACAGAAACCGGCAAGGACGCGCGGACAGCCCACGTGCAATTGCTGAACGATGCTGAGCACCCCAGCGTTTTGGAACTCCCCATTATTAAGTGAGAGGCACTGTGCCAGGCACAAAGGAAAAAAGAGGGAAGAAGCGGGCCGGATTTGTGGCCATCATCGGGCGGCCGAATTCCGGGAAGTCGACGCTGCTGAACCGGTTGGTGGGGCAGAAGGTGGCGATTGTCACGTCAAAGCCGCAAACCACGCGCAACCGAATTCAGGGGATTGTGACGCGGCCGGAAGGGCAGATCGTGTTCGTGGATACGCCGGGACTGCACGAAGCGAACACCATGTTGAGCCGCCAGATGATGCGCGAAGTCGCCGCGGCACTCGAAGGGATCGATGTGCTGCTGATGATGGTGGATGCGAGCCGGACATTGCCGCACGCGGATTCGCTACTGCTGGAGAAGGGCCAGCGTTTCGGCGGAAAAACCATTCTCGCGCTGAACAAAGTTGACCTGGTGCCAAAGCCCAAACTACTCCCGTTGATGGATGCCTTCGCCAAAGCGTTTCCGTTCGCGGCGCTGGTGCCCATTTCGGCGCTGAAGGGCGATGGCTGCAAGGAGCTGCTCGAGGAAATCTTCAAGGAATTGTCGCCAGGCGAGCCGTTCTTCCCTGAGGATCAGATTACCGACCAGCCCGAGCGCTTCCTCGCAGGCGAAATCATTCGAGAAAAGGCAATCGACCTGACGTATCACGAAGTGCCTCATGCCCTCGCTGTGGTCATCGACCAATTCGAGGAAACGCCCAAGCTCTTACGGATCCACGCGACACTCCACGTCGAGCGGGATTCCCAGAAGAAGATTCTGATTGGCCACCAAGGTGAAATGCTGAAGAAGATCGGCACGGCCGCGCGGAAGGAATTGGAAGCGCTGCTCGGCACAAAGGTCTTTCTCGCGATGTTTGTAAAGGTAGTTCCAGATTGGCGGGAGAACATCCAGAAGGTGCGAGAGCTGGATTGGCACACGCAGTTGGAGGCGCTGGCAGAGGATCAGGGTTCGAGAGAGAGGGAAGAAGAGGCCTGACTCAGGGCAAGAGAAGATTTCACCACGCGGTTCACAGAGGAGCACAGAGAAAGCGAAGAGTTGGGAGGCAGGACGCAGGGGAATCGGTGCCGTAATCTACTCGGGGGCGGCGATGCCAAGCGACTTCATCTTGCGGTAGAGGTGGGAGCGCTCGAGGCCGAGGGCTGAGGCGGTTTGCGTCATGTTCCAGCGATGTTCCTGCAGCTTGCGAAGGATGAACTCGCGCTCGTAGGCGCTCCGGGCTTCGTGCAAAGTCGAATACGGATGCTGCGGGCTTTCCGCCACGCCGCGGAAAAGCTCCGGCGGCAGATGGTGCGGCTCAATCCGCGCCTGCGGGCAAACGATCACGAGACGCTCTACGAGGTTCTTCAGCTCACGCACGTTCCCTGGCCAGGGATAGCGCAACAGGATCTCCAGCGCTCCGTCGCTTAGCTCACGGGTCTTCTTCCCATATTCGGAGCTGAACTCGCTCAGGAAGAAGCGCGCCAGGACGGGGATGTCTTCCTTGCGATCGCGCAAGGGCGGAACGTGGAAGGGAATCACGTTCAGCCGGTAAAAAAGATCCTGGCGAAAAGCACCGCGTGCGATTTCCTGCTCCAGATTCTTATTCGTCGCAGCGATCACGCGGACATCCACGTTGAAAGTCTGATTCGAACCAATCGGCTCGATGCGCTGCTCTTCTAGCACCCGCAGAACCTTGGACTGCGTCCGGTGGCTCATGTCGCCTACTTCGTCGAGGAAAAGCGTGCCGCCATCGGCCTTCTGAAATTTGCCGGGCTTGTTATCCGTGGCGCCACTGAAGCTGGCCTTCACATGGCCAAACAGTTCGGACTCGATCAGTTCCTCGGGAATGGCGGCGCAGCTCATCTCGACGAACGGTCCTTTGCTGCGCTGGCTGTTGGCGTGGAGCGCGCGGGCAACCAGTTCCTTGCCGGTGCCGCTTTCGCCGTAAATCAGAACGCGGCCATTGGTGGGAGCGGTGACGGCGATTTGCTGCCTAAGGGCCTTCATGGGCACGCTGTCGCCAATCACCTGGTAACGGTGCACCAGCTCGTCCCGCAGAGTCTCATTTTCTTCCTGGAGCCTGCGCTGCTGGAGCGCGTTGCGCACCAGGACATTCACTTTTTCCAACGAGAGTGGTTTTTCGATGAAGTCAAAGGCGCCCAGCTTTGTGGCGCGCACGGCCGTCTCAATGCTGCCGTGGCCGGAGATCATGATCACAGCGGGAGGCCGCGGCAAATCTTGGATACGCTTGAGCGCTTCCATTCCGTCGATGCCGGTGAGCCAAACATCCAGAAGCACAACCTGAAACTCGCTCTTGGTGATGAGCGCGAGCGCCTCTTCGCCGGACGCAACGGCATCCACGGAATAGCGCTCGTCGCGCAGGATAGAAGCGAGCGATTCGCGGATGCCCTCTTCGTCATCCACAATCAGGATTTTCGG